>ERZ773164.572-NODE-572-length-43083-cov-32.141605_pt1 | contig 43083 bp, 38 predicted proteins | sample MGYA00511917_ERZ773164 | MGnify/ENA primary metagenome ERZ773164 (study PRJEB29015, sample SAMEA2737847) | human gut metagenome | biome: human gut; feature: human-associated habitat; material: faeces | place: China | collected 2012 ...
GCTCCGGATGAATATGATGATCTCATATCAGGAACTTGTTCGCACCTTCCTTAAGCCAAGTAGTACGCGTAGTGTTATTTTAGAAACGCCGCCAAATGTCTGTATGGAATCACGTAATTCATATGAAAACAAAATAGATGAGATTTCATCTTTGTCAGAGTCAAAGGAACACCCCATAGATATTCAAGAAAAAAAAGATGCGTTTGTGAATGAGTTCAAGGGGGTATTATTTGATAAAAATATAAGGTCTTCAGAGCTTCTGTTTAATTTTTATGAGTGTTGCTATAAGTTTTTACCAAGAGCTCAGCCTCAAGATAAAATCGATAGCTATAATTCAGCACTGCAAGCTTTTTCCATTTTTTGTTCATCTACGTTGACACATAATAATATAGGCTTTGATTTCAAATTATTTCCTGAAGTCAAGCTGTCTGGAGAACATCTTGAAACGGTATTCAAATACAAAAATGGCGATGATGTCCGGGAGATAGCCAAAATTAACATTACTCTCCAAAAAGAAGAGGGTGGTTTATATAATTTACGTGGATTGGATTTTAAGGGGTGCTTCTTTTCTGGACAGAACTTCAGTAACTATGATATTCAATATGTGAACTGGGGAACGTCATTGTTTGATGTTGATACTCCGTGTATTTTTAATGCGCCTGCTTACAACAAGAGTAATGAAAAATCATTAAAACCTGTGAGCGAAAACGGTTTAAGTGGAGTATTGACTGATCGTAATAATAAAATAAAACTCATCACGGGCGTGGCACCATTCGATGATATTTTATTTATGGATGATGACTTTGATGATAGTTCCTCTGAGGATAATCCCGTTGAGAATAGTCCTGTTGTGACTAGTCCCGTTGTATCAAGTTCTAAAAGCAGTTTTCAATGATTAATAAATGGCAATTTTTACAAAGAGATAATAACGTAGATTGAAACAATATGTATTATTGATTGAGTAAACGGGATTATTCTTCACACTACATCCATTTTAGTGTCACTACCAAAGAAAAAGGGGCTACGTTTTCATGTAACCCCTTGATTTATTTGGTGGGCTGGCAGTGACTGAATTGGTGCTGTAATTGGTTGAAATATTTCATCTAATGTCTGGTTCAACTTTCCTTAGCTGCCTGAAAGTTTTTTGATCTTACCCAGCAATAACAGCGTTACGGTGCACCACGCCTGACTGAAGAACTGCGTGCTCAGGGTTACCACTTCAACGTAAAACCGTGGCAGGAGGTCCGGACTGAAAAAACTGGTCAGGACATCATCGGCAGGGAACGCACTGCTAGTCTGTAAACTGAACCGACTGGGGCGCAGTATGTGGCATCTTGTCGTGCTGTTGGAGGAGCTGTGCGAACGTGGTATTAACTTTCGTGCTCTGGCCCAATCTATATTTGCCCAACAATGGGGGGACGAATGCTGTAAAAGTAAAACAATCTGCGATCTCAAAGTTATTGTGTGATTTTTATGTGAGCAGAAGATATTCATCAGAAACGATTATGTAAATCATTTTATTTTGCCAACGGCCTCATTGTCGAAAGAAAAGAATACGCCCGTATTTCCTGAATGGATTGACTTTTTTATCCAACCACACTTCAGCGCACTGCGTTTAAAAAATGCCTCATTCTTATGCGGAATATCATCATTTCATCATGATGTCTTTGATGAGCGGTGAACACAATACACTTGCGCTGTCTCTTCAGGATGAATCCCCTGGTCTGGTGCCTGTGGGCTGATGTTGCAGCAAAGCTAAGGTCGCTTAAACGCTACTCAGTATTCACTTTTCAGAGGATGAAATTTATGAACAGGACCAGTCCCTATTATTGTCGCCGCTCAGTACTTTCCTTATTGATATCTGCCTTGATATATGCCCCGCCCGGGATGGCTGCCTTCACTACTAATGTTATTGGTGTGGTAAACGATGAGACTGTAGATGGCAACCAAAAAGTGGATGAACGAGGTACAACAAATAACACTCATATTATCAACCATGGCCAGCAGAATGTTCATGGCGGGGTATCTAATGGAAGTCTTATTGAATCTGGTGGATATCAAGATATAGGAAGTCATAACAATTTTGTGGGGCAGGCTAATAATACAACCATTAACGGTGGCAGACAGTCAATTCATGACGGGGGTATTTCCACAGGTACGACAATCGAGAGTGGCAATCAGGACGTTTATAAAGGGGGTATCAGCAATGGAACGACAATTAAGGGCGGTGCTTCACGCGTAGAGGGAGGGAGTGCGAATGGAATACTCATTGATGGTGGTAGCCAGATAGTAAAAGTTCAAGGGCATGCTGATGGTACAACGATAAATAAGTCTGGCTCTCAGGACGTAGTACAAGGAAGTCTGGCAACGAACACAACCATAAATGGTGGTCGACAGTATGTTGAACAGAGCACAGTAGAAACAACAACCATTAAAAATGGCGGTGAGCAAAGAGTATATGAGAGCCGTGCGCTGGACACGACGATTGAAGGCGGAACTCAGTCTCTGAATAGTAAGTCAACGGCAAAAAATACGCATATCTATTCTGGTGGCACGCAAATTGTTGATAACACCAGCACCTCGGATGTTATTGAAGTTTATTCTGGTGGCGTGCTTGATGTTAGTGGTGGTACGGCAACAAATGTTACCCAGCACGATGGTGCAATTTTAAAAACTAACACTAACGGTACGACGGTGAGCGGTACGAATAGTGAAGGTGCATTCTCCATCCACAATCACGTGGCAGACAATGTGTTGCTGGAAAACGGTGGTCATTTAGACATAAACGCATATGGTTCGGCAAACAAGACGATTATTAAAGATAAAGGAACAATGTCAGTTTTAACCAATGCTAAAGCTGATGCGACCCGAATAGATAATGGCGGGGTTATGGATGTTGCAGGAAACGCGACAAATACCATAATTAATGGTGGCACACAGAATATTAATAATTATGGCATAGCCACAGGCACCAATATCAACAGCGGAACGCAAAATATCAAAAGCGGCGGGAAAGCTGACACAACAATTATATCCTCCGGGAGCCGGCAGGTTGTTGAGAAAGATGGTACGGCAATTGGCAGCAATATTAGCGCCGGAGGCTCGCTGATTGTCTATACCGGCGGTATTGCACATGGGGTTAACCAGGAGACGGGCAGTGCTTTAGTTGCCAACACGGGTGCAGGGACTGATATCGAAGGATACAACAAGCTCTCTCACTTCACTATTACCGGAGGGGAGGCTAATTATGTTGTGCTGGAAAATACCGGCGAACTGACGGTAGTGGCTAAAACCTCGGCGAAAAATACTACCATTGATACTGGCGGTAAGCTGATTGTCCAGAAGGAGGCTAAAACAGATAGCACCAGACTTAATAATGGCGGCGTTCTGGAGGTTCAGGACGGTGGTGAGGCTAAGCATGTTGAGCAACAATCCGGCGGCGCATTAATTGCTTCCACGACCTCCGGAACACTTATCGAAGGAACCAACAGTTATGGTGATGCTTTCTACATCAGGAATTCAGAAGCTAAAAATGTAGTGCTGGAAAACGCTGGCTCATTAACAGTCGTCACTGGTTCCCGCGCAGTTGACACGATTATTAATGCCAACGGCAAAATGGATGTTTATGGAAAAGATGTTGGCACTGTACTCAATAGTGCTGGCACCCAAACAATATATGCCAGTGCCACTTCTGATAAAGCAAATATCAAAGGTGGCAAGCAAACGGTATATGGTTTAGCCACTGAAGCAAATATCGAAAGTGGTGAACAAATTGTTGATGGTGGGTCAACAGAGAAAACACACATCAATGGTGGCACGCAAACCGTTCAGAATTATGGTAAGGCAATCAATACCGATATCGTCTCTGGCCTACAACAAATTATGGCAAACGGGACAGCGGAAGGTTCCATTATTAATGGGGGTTCACAGGTAGTTAATGAGGGCGGTCTGGCTGAAAACTCGGTGCTTAATGACGGCGGCACACTCGATGTGCGGGAGAAAGGCAGCGCAACGGGGATACAGCAGAGTAGCCAGGGCGCTTTGGTTGCAACCACCAGGGCGACGCGGGTCACAGGAACACGCGCGGATGGCGTCGCGTTCAGCATCGAGCAGGGTGCGGCGAACAATATCCTGCTGGCAAATGGCGGCGTGTTAACCGTGGAGTCAGACACCTCTTCTGACAAAACACAGGTCAATATGGGCGGACGGGAGATCGTCAAAACAAAAGCCACTGCGACAGGCACGACGCTCACCGGCGGTGAACAAATTGTCGAGGGTGTGGCGAATGAGACAACAATTAACGACGGCGGAATACAAACAGTTTCAGCTAACGGAGAGGCAATAAAAACAAAGATCAATGAAGGCGGTACGCTGACAGTCAACGATAATGGCAAAGCGACAGATATCGTCCAGAACAGCGGTGCCGCTCTCCAGACGAGCACGGCTAACGGTATTGAAATCAGCGGTACTCACCAGTACGGTACTTTTTCCATTTCCGGCAATTTAGCGACCAATATGTTGCTGGAAAATGGCGGTAATTTATTGGTATTAGCAGGTACCGAAGCTCGCGACTCCACGGTTGGCAAGGGTGGGGCAATGCAAAACCTGGGTCAGGACTCCGCCACAAAGGTTAACTCTGGCGGGCAATATACCCTTGGGCGGTCAAAAGATGAGTTTCAGGCTCTGGCCCGGGCAGAAGATCTCCAGGTCGCTGGCGGTACGGCAATCGTCTACGCAGGTACGCTGGCGGATGCATCGGTCAGTGGCGCGACAGGAAGCCTGTCGTTAATGACGCCACGGGATAATGTTACGCCAGTTAAACTCGAAGGGGCGGTCCGGATTACCGATAGCGCGACATTGACTCTGGGAAATGGCGTCGATACCACGCTTGCCGACCTGACGGCTGCCAGCCGGGGCAGTGTCTGGCTTAACAGCAATAATTCCTGTGCAGGTACCAGCAACTGCGAATATAGAGTAAACAGTTTGCTACTCAACGACGGTGATGTTTATTTGTCAGCACAAACAGCAGCGCCTGCCACAACTAACGGTATCTACAATACGCTGACAACCAATGAACTTTCCGGTAGCGGTAATTTCTACCTGCATACCAACGTTGCAGGCTCCCGGGGCGATCAACTGGTCGTCAACAACAACGCCACTGGTAATTTTAAAATCTTTGTTCAGGATACCGGCGTCAGCCCACAGTCTGACGACGCGATGACGCTGGTGAAAACAGGGGGAGGGGATGCTTCGTTTACGCTGGGCAATACCGGCGGTTTCGTTGATCTTGGGACCTATGAGTATGTCCTGAAAAGTGACGGCAACAGCAACTGGAACCTGACCAATGATGTCAAACCCAACCCGGACCCCATCCCAAATCCAAAGCCAGACCCAAAACCCGATCCAAAGCCAGACCCAAATCCAAAACCAGACCCTACTCCCGATCCAACGCCGACACCCGTTCCGGAGAAACGCATTACGCCTTCTACGGCAGCCGTACTCAATATGGCAGCAACATTACCGTTGGTATTTGATGCTGAGCTAAACAGTATTCGCGAGCGGTTGAACATAATGAAAGCGAGTCCACACAACAATAATGTCTGGGGGGCGACGTATAACACCCGTAATAATGTCACCACCGATGCGGGTGCCGGGTTTGAGCAGACGCTGACCGGAATGACAGTGGGGATCGACAGCCGTAATGATATTCCTGAAGGAATTACCACGCTAGGCGCTTTTATGGGCTATTCCCATTCACATATCGGTTTTGATCGCGGAGGACATGGCAGTGTGGGCAGTTATTCTCTGGGCGGCTATGCCAGTTGGGAACATGAAAGTGGTTTCTATCTGGACGGTGTCGTGAAGCTGAACCGTTTTAAAAGTAACGTAGCAGGTAAAATGAGCAGCGGTGGAGCCGCCAATGGCAGTTACCACAGCAACGGGCTGGGCGGTCACATTGAAACCGGGATGCGATTTACCGATGGTAACTGGAACCTGACGCCGTATGCATCGTTAACGGGGTTCACCGCTGATAACCCCGAATATCATTTATCCAATGGCATGAAATCGAAATCAGTCGATACCCGCAGTATATATCGTGAACTGGGCGCAACGCTGAGTTACAACATGCGTCTGGGGAACGGTATGGAAGTTGAGCCGTGGCTGAAGGCGGCTGTGCGCAAAGAATTTGTCGATGATAACCGGGTGAAAGTGAATAGTGACGGTAATTTCGTCAATTATTTGTCGGGCAGACGTGGAATATACCAGGCAGGTATTAAAGCCTCATTCAGCAGTACGTTAAGCGGGCATCTTGGGGTGGGGTATAGCCATAGTGCCGGTGTGGAATCCCCGTGGAACGCGGTAGCTGGTGTGAACTGGTCGTTCTGACCATCAACGAAAAAGCCCACATCTGTGGGCTTTCATGTTACCAGGAGCCGCGGCTCCTTTGCGTATCCTTTTATGTCTCCTCACCGTCTGGTCGGTGTTTTGCTGAGACTTCTAACTTCCTGTTTTTGTTGGTGTTGTCCTTACACCGTCCAATCATGATTGGTGGGCTGGCGGAGTCTGAATTGGTTGTATAACTCATTGTTTAATGGCTGATAACCTTCAGTTCAATTTTCAATTTGGTCCCATTGTTGGTCCTAAAAGAAAATGTCAGGTTTTTTCGGGGGAGGGGAGGTTACAGCTGGGGTCTCTTCATCTGTGAGATTAGCACTTTGCTTTCCTTTAGTCTGCTCTGTATCTAAGCGATTATTTCATGGTAGTTTTTAGCAGGCCGGTCGAGCGCCTTGCCATCAGAATATCTACTACGGAAATATACGGGGTCTGTTCTTGCCATGAAAATCCTTTCCGGTCGATACGGACAAGCCCGTATTTTTCTACCAGAAAGTTCACCGCATCGCTGAGCGATACTCCTGCATCAATATGTTCCCGTATGGTGGTTTCATAACTGAACGGTGTGTCATTCAGCGTCAGGCCATAGTGCTGCGATAACAGATGAGTTAGCAGCCGCTGCCAGATTTCAACGGGCGTTGGGCGTGATGGTGCCTTCCGAGCCGGAATGGCGGATAAGGTTTGCATAATAAAATGCTCCTGAATAAAGTCGGGTTGAAAAGGGGATGGATTAGAAAGTGGAGTTAGCGGGGGCTGCTGTTGCCTGACGTCGGATAAATCGCGATATAAAGGTAACCAAAACTGCCCAGTGTATCTGCATCGCAGGTCAGCCCTTTAGCATACAACGTGACGCAATGCTGATTGCGGGGATTAAGTTCACCGGAAACCAGCATTAACTCAAGCTGTTTGAGCAGTACCGGAAAGGCCTGGTCGAGATGACGTAAATCCTCATTGTTGAATGTTCCGGTGATACTTGCCCGGTCAGCCAGATAATGCAGCCGGTTGCCTTCCTGTACCAGCCGTGCGCCAAGACACGGCGTGACGGTGGGTTTAAGTCCCCACCAGGGTTCGGCAATATCATGGTTTGCTACAGGTGTTGTGTTCTTCATTTAAGTAATCCTTAACTGTGCGTTAATGCAGGGTAACGCTGCGCAATACGACATACGGGCCATTGCGGTCCTGGCGACGCTCCGCGAAGACCGCGAGCACTCCGCTGATATCCTGTACCTCCCGGCCGGTATAGTGGCAGATGCTGCCGGACCACTTATATCTTCCGGTACAGAAGCGAAATAACCGGGACTGAGGATGCTGACGGTAAATCGTCATTGCGTGGCGTTTGCTGATGATTTTCATCGCTATTCTCCTTACAGCCAGCCGCGTTCGGCAAAAGAGACAATATCCATCCCGCCGACCACCAGATGGTCCAGCAGGCGAATATCAACCAGCTCCAGCGCCTGTTTCAGGCGTTCTGTAATTAACCTGTCGGCTTGACTTGGTTCAGCTTCCCCTGACGGGTGGTTATGGGCCAGTACGGCAGCGGCGGCATTATTTTTCAGTCCGGATTTAACGACCTCACGCGGATGGACGGTGATGCTGTTAATCGTCCCGAGGAACAATGTGTCGTGGGCTATCAGACGGTGCTGATTGTCGAGCCACAGAACGGTGAAGGCTTCGCGGTCAAGCGTGGCAAGCTGCAGGCGTAGCCAGTCGCGTACTGAGCTGCTGGATGTAAATGCTGCACCTGGCTCACGTAGCTGGCATTCCAGCAGGGTCAGTGCCGTCCGGATGGTCTGCTGGTCAGTGGGCGCTAATTCACAAGCAAATAACGGTAACTGTTGTTCCATAGCGGCTGGCCTCAGTCGATGATATGCATGATGACGCTGCATTCCGCGTGGTTAAGCGCGTAGTCCCGCAGGCGATAGTAGTGCTCCGTCATGGCATCGCATTCGGTGCGCATGGCGTGGTGACTGTATGTCAATAGGCAAACGGCTATTCCGGCGGCTTCGGCACTAAGCTCTCCGCAGTTACCGTTCATAGTGTTAAATAGCGACCACTTCTCATCGGTATCTCCATTTGTTTCCGGTGCCATAAACGCACCGCCGTTACTCAGTGTATAAAAATTCCAGATACCCCCGCTGTAGTCTGCGCAGAAGCGGTCCATCCAGGCGAAGATAAGCGGTTCCAGGGTTATCCACTGCGGGATACTGCCGAAGTGCTGCGGCCAGAAGCTGATGCGCTGCTCGTCCTGTACGAGGGTGGCGGTCAGCGCTGGCGAAGAACTGGCAGGTTGTGGCGGTAACGGGAGGGTATCGTTAAGGTTAATAATGTCGGTCATGCTGGTTTTTCCTTGTTTATTTATCGGGTTGGGGATGCTGGTTAAGCCGGAGTGATGGGCAGGACTGCGCATAGCCATCCTCATCACAGCGTGACGGCCAGTGCCCCTTCGGGAGGCTTAAGCTGTACAGACTGCGTTCACCGGGTCGGTAAAGCAGGTGCGAGCACCAGGCGCACAGGTCGTCATCGGAGATGGAGCGGCTGCAGGGATTGTTTTCCAGAGCGGTCGACCTGGCGGGCGTTATCAGGTAGCGGTGGCATCAGCTCAGCGCCTGCTGCAGTTCTTCTGCCATTATCCAGAGCGCCCGGTTGAGCTTAACGTCGCCGTCTATGCCTCTGACCGCGCGGGTATGGCTGCGTTTGCCTTTGGCAGTACGTCCTGGCAGACCCCCTTTCAGCAGATTCTCCTGGCAACGATTGAACACTGACCACAGGTCGTCCTGACGGTCTTCATAACGTCGGGGCGTCAGTATCTGGGATGCCGTTACCGGCTGGTGCTCTTCACCAAAGCGGTACGTCAGGGCGGCTCTTGCAAACGCCTGCTGTGCCATCGGGGGGAGTAGCAGCGATTGCATCGCATCCCGCTTCTCTTCAACCCAGTCAAATATCCCCAGCACCTCATAAGCCCCTTCAATGACTTTCTCCACCACGTTACCCCGGTGCGGAACCCGGATTTCGCCAAACGACTGTCCGCAGACGAGCGAATTCGTGCAGACGCTTCGGAATATTCCCGGAAGTAACTGAAAACTGGATTCGCCACCGTGCGAATTGAGGATGATGATTTCCGGCACCTGCTGACCGTTTATCTGACCGGCGCGACGCAGGCGGAGCATATGCTTTGTGTGCTCCCGACGGTCCGGATCCCGAACGCGTGACTGGCAGGCAAAGAAGGGCTGGAACCCTTCACGCTGCAGGTTCTCCAGCAGGATGATGGTGGGAATAAACGTGTACTTTTCACTCCTGGAAGCATGTTTGTTCTCTCCGAAGACGCTGGGAACATGCTGCATGAGCTCTTCACGTGTTAAGGGACGGTCGCGGCGTATCTGGTTTATCCGCCCGAAGCGGCTTGCTAAGCGCATGGTGAGTACCTCTGTAGTTAATGAAACGGCATAAACAAAAAAGCCATGTACCCCGAAGGGAACATGGCCGGTTGGTGTGGGCGGGGCCTGAGGTGAGTCAGGGTTGGGATATTCCGTGGCTGGCGATGTAGCGGTTAAGCCATTCCCCGGCGCTGGCTTCAAAACTCCACGCCCGCCAGATCAACTTCCCCTCGCTATCCCGAATCACCAGCCGAAAATGTGTACCCTGGTCGTCTTCGATAGCAACATTGAGGTAAACCGCCACCACAGCCTCCACCTGTTCACGGGTGAACGAACCGGGAGGTAACGGTGAGTCGTCAATGTTTTGCATGGTGAGTTCCTTAGCAGGCACAAAAACAAACGCCCTGCTCATTCGAGCGGGCGTTTGCGGGTTTAATGAGAGTATCAGGAGCAGTACGTGTATCAGTGATTTTCGATAGCCACGGTTTTCGCCTTACCATTGATATAGCGGATATTCAGCGTTGTGACGCCAGCTTTTATGGAGGGTTTCAGGTCTGCAATTTCATCGCATCCCACTCCGGTGATTTCACGGATTTCAGGGGCTTCACGGATTTTGCTGACGACATACCAGTTACCGGCAGGGCAGGCAGTGCCTCCGTCCTGCTTCAGCAGGGCGAGGAACGGCGAATCAATAAGCTGAGTATATAATCCAGCCTCGTCAGCACCGTTAATCAGCGTATCTTTCCCTTTACCGCCGCAGTTACGGCAAAAGAGCCTGTCGTCCTGTGAACGCAGAATCTGGGCTGTATAAGCCGGTGCTTCATTATCCAGTGAGAAGGTATTACGCTCTCCGTTCTTCCAGATAACGCTGAGCAGCGTGAAGCCATTTTTCTCTGTTACCGATACACTTCTGGCGCTGCTCAGATTTGAGCGGTCATTATCGAACTGAATGCTGCTGATGGCAGGCGTTGCCGCGAGTTTATCAATGTAGAAAAAATCAGGCGTCTGATTCGCCGCCGCTCCCGGGGAACTGTCAGACATCAGAATGGCATAGCGGCTTGTATCCTGGATTTTGCTGTAGCTGGCGGTCTTTATTTTATATCCCTGGGGGTAATCCGCCAGAAAATAACTGTCCTTTTTCTCCGGCCCGCAAAGGTGGCAGACCATATGCCCTTCGCTGTCAGTTGTCAGACGGGGAAGATTGTCAGCCGGAGCGGCGGCAGCCGGTTGGGTAAACACCAGGTACAGGGACGCTATCACCAGTCCGGTGACGCGGATGATTTTTTGTTTGTTAATCATAAAGTTGTCCGTAAATGTTTATAAAGAATAGCGTTGTCTGGCGGAAAGAGAACCTTCTCATTCCGCCATGCATTCAGCAGCAGCCTGACCGGTGTAAGCGATAAAATCAGGCGAGGTAAAAGTCCGGGGGGTATTCCCCCAGTCCTGACCGTAACGCTGAACGAGTTTCTCCCAGGCACAGTCACACAGGGCGGTATCACCCTGTGCGGTGCATTCGCGCATAAAGGCACGTTTTCCCCCGGGCTCATCACAGGCGGTTAACAGCAGGAGGGAGGCAAGAAAAAGCCCTTTGTGTTTCATCATCACGATTTACGCATAAACAAACCGAGGATGAGCAGGAACACGATGATGATTATCCAGATGATCCCGCCGATAATGCTGCCGAGTGAAGGGAACCAGACTGCGGGCCATACCAGCCCCTGTCCGATGGCATAAGCCAGGCCACGCCATGCCTGAGGTCCCCATACAGCCTGATAAATGGCCGTGATAAGAGCCAGCACACAATAGATACTGATAATAAAACGTTTCATTCATGACTCCATTTGAACAATAAATAGCGCTGGTGGCGGGAGAGGAAACGGCTGTTGATAAGGGGGGCTGATTTAGTCACTGACGGTGAAGGTGCCCTGGTCGGTGAATATCCGGGCCTCCAGGAAATTACACGAGATACCGGACTGCCAGAGTGGATTTCCGAAACGCCAGGTCAGACTCTCGGCAAACTGCATTTTGCGGGGGGTAAACGTACCTTTATTGGGCCACCATCCTTCCGGGGTGGTCTTCCCGTTATACGTTGTCTTTCCCTGCTTCAGTTGCAGGCAACGCCCCCGGTTAACATCAATTTTGTCTATCTGAATGTTGTCTGTTCTGGCGGTCACGGTGACGTAAACGCAGTCATGGCATTCGTAGCCACTTTTCTCGATATTGACTTTTATAGCGTCCTCATCAGCCGCCTGAGCGGGCATCGCGGCCAGTACAGCAAGGGTGGCGAACGCGATAAGAACAGTTTTCATGGCACTTTCTCCGTATGTGACAAATCCTGCGATATATCGCATTGATTTTTAATGGATAAATAACATAACCCTATGATTCCCGGTTGATTATGTAATCACGGGATTCATCAGGTACAGCGATGAATTTCGATCGGCTCGATCGACAAAATCGATCGTCATTGAGCACAAAAACTTATCGATACACGTCTTTAGGTTTATCGAAAATGAAGAGGTTAACCGAAGAAAAATCCCCAGAGGGAGCCTGCTGCACGGGCGACGGTGTGGGTCACCGCATGCAGTGCTGTGCGGGCCAGCTGCGGCAGCGGTGCGAGGTCAATGATGTTATCAATCACCTCTACCACGGCATCGCCAAAGCTGCTGCTGGCGGTATTGATAACGGTATCAGTGCGATACCGGTTCTGCAGATGAGGCACAAGTGGACTGCGGGCTTGCTTTGGGAGGCGGGTAATCATGGCCTCCACCAGGCGCGACAGCCGGTAACGCCCCCGGACAGAGACTGGCAGAATATCTATTTCTGCTATCTGCAACTGACGTGCCACAGCCTGCTGTTTCTGCGCAATACGCTCCGCCTGTAACGCCGAGGGCTGAGCCGACAACCAGCGCCACTGCTCGGCGGGTTCGGTTTTGTCCACCTGGTTGAGTATCCACAGCACTGGCGGCAGCGGTCCACTGAACTGCGCGAAGACGTCCTGATAAAACTGCTCTTCCACCGCAAATGCGCGGTCATCGGCCTTGAGCACCCACAGCACCATATCGAGCTGTGGCATGAGGTCACGATACAGCTCACGGTATTCACCGTCGCGGGTAACAGACTCGCCCACGCCGGGCAAGTCGACCAGCGTCAGATAATGGTTGCCGAAGCGCAGCCGGACACGCTGTGGCTGACGGGTGCAGGCTTCCACCGCGTTCACGGCGCAGACTTCGCTACGGAACAGTGCATTACACAAACTGCTCTTCCCGACACCGGTTTTGCCCATAATGCCAATCACGGGTTCATACGTGACGAGACGGTTAAGCTCCTGGATAAGGTGCTGGCGCAGTGCGTACGGATAACGCCGGAGATGACGACGGATAAGGGCATAGCCTGAGGGATGTTTCATATCGGCCTCTGAATGAAAAAAGGCCATCTGGTGGGGATGACCTGTTGGAGTAAAACGGGAAGGAATTCAGTCAGGTGATATATAACTGAGAGTTTTTTAAAAATACCTCAGCCTCATATTAACCGGGCAGTATATTGCCGGACAGGAGCATCCATTTATCTTTGTATCACTCAAATAACAGATGGGTGATAATCCTGACTTATGCCAGTTAACTAATTTAGTCCAAAGCTGTCTGACTGGGCTAAATATCGGTTTTTTATATTGACTTGCGATTGGGTTTTGCGATTAATTGTCAACTCCTTAAATAACATACTTAGCAGGTATCGTAATGAAAGAATTTCCATTCAATGCTTTTACAGGACTATTGCGTGAAACTATTTTTAATATTGAGGATCATACGCAGTCACCGCCGGAAATGATTGCATCCGCAGTTTTAAGTGCATTATCCCTGGGGTGCCAGAGCCTGATTAATGTAAAGATCAATGACACTTTAGTATCTCCGGTATCATTGTATTCATTCGTGATAGCAGAGTCTGGCGAGAGAAAAACGACGGTGGATAAACTGGTATTCAAGCCTTTTCATGAGCATGATCTACGTGTATTACTCCAGTATGAAGAACAGCAAAAAGAACATGAGCGCTGCTCTAAAATATGGCGCAGAAAAGAAAGTGCACTCTTGAAATGTGTCGATAAAGCCACTATGAAAGGAAAATGTACAGATGAATTTTCACTGCAGTTAAAGGCGTTATACGCTGAAAAACCAGAACCACCAAAAGCCAGAAGATTTGTTTATAATAATACCACACCGGAAGCCCTGCAGTTTGCAATGTACACTCAGTCGCCGCAAACAGGACTAATAACCGATGAGGGAGCTAATATACTTAACAGACAGACCATGACTGACTTTGGTTTTATTAACTCAATGTGGGATGGGGGGTATTTTCAGGTTGAACGTAAAACAACACCGAGTTTTACGCTCAGGAATGGACGTATTACTTTGTTGGTTATGGTACAAAAAGCTATATTTGATGATTATTTAAAACGTAAGGGCGAAAGTGCACGCGGAAGTGGTTTTTTTGCACGTTGTCTTATCTTGAATATTGATGAGAATTTATCGACACAGGGCCAGCGTTTGATTCATCGTCAATCCGGCCCTCAGTCTGGTGACCTGGAGAATCTTAATTCCTTCTACCAACGTATGAATGAACTGGTAGAAAAAAGTGCTTTTCAACACGGAACTGGGCATCAGACATGTTTATCCTTCGAACCTCAAGCTCAGGAAGCATGGGTGAGAATTCACAATAAAATAGAGCGTCGCCTGGGGCCAGAGGGAGACTATGAAAACTCGAAAGATTTTGCATCCAAAATGTCGAATAATACCGCACGCCTAGCCGCCCTGTTGAGTTACTGGACAGAGGGGGAATGTGCGATAAAAAAAGAATATGTCGAAAATGCATGGTTGCTGTGCGAATGGTATATGCAACAGGCAGTAACACTCTTTGGCAATGAGGAGGGCTATTATGAAGCACTGTTATTGTCGTGGCTACGTCGGCAGTATTCACGCTCATGGAAAGATGTAGTCCGATATAATGATATCCGAAACGGCGGACCTAATGTTTTACGTAAGGGAAAGTTACTGGACAGGGTGATTGACAGACTTGAAAAGGAAGAGGTGATAGATATTGATTATTCAAAATATGGTGCCCGAAAGGTATATAAAGGCCGTCACTTTGATAACAATCCGTTTACAAAGCATGCAGCCTATCAGCACTACTGAGCCCCGGTAGTTGCGATCAGTCGCAGCTACCGGGGGAGGAACCTGTGGAAAATGACAAAAATCCGCAAAACTAATATCAGAGTAAAATTATTATCACGCTTATCACTTGCGTGGAATTTATTTAAGCAGATGTGCTTATTGTTATATTTCTACTGATTAATTTACTGTCGGTATAGTAATATATGTTTACTGTTAATACATCCATTCTCTACTAAGATTAATTATTATAAACATACTAATACATTATGCCCATACAGTAAGTTAATTATAACGCAGCATACATTGAGTATGTAACACCATACGGTTAATGATTATTAGCCGATAATGTTCATGTACATATCTGCATGTAACATTACCACGATTGTTAATCGTATGGTTGCTTACTCTTACTTACCTCAATATTGAATAATGTATTTATTCAGGTTTACATATGCCAGACGATTCCTTGAATGCTGATTACCAGCAAGCATTTTACAATGTTATTCGTAATGCAGTAGATGAGTTCCCACGTACGTTTGCGCTACGTGTTGATTTACGTTTTCCCCGTCGTTATCAGTATGGTGATTCGAACAAAGAGGTTACTCGTTTTATTGAATCACTTAAAGCTAAGTTGCTGGTAGATTGCCAACGTAAGAACCGACGATGGAAACGTAACCGGTCTAATAGGTTACGGTATGTATGGGTACGTGAAGTCGGTGAGCGTAACCGTCGAAAGCATTACCATGTATTACTGTTACTGAATAAAGACTTCTATCACGGTGCCGGGAGTTATAATGCCGATGACAGTTTATACGCATTAATCCAGCAGGCATGGTGCAGTGCATTAGGTCTCGATTCGGATCAATATATAGCTTTATCCAATATGGCTAAGAACGGGTGCTTTTATTTAAACAGAAAATCCCCTAATTATATGCAACAGCTTACCGAATTGCTAAAGCGCATGGATTACTTGGCAAAAGACCATACCAAGTCCTATGGCGACGGATTTCGGTCTATCGGGATGAGTCGAGGGTGATAGAAGTCACGGTATGAACTTTGGATGGTCAAATTGCTTTGACTGTCGGCTCCAAAAATTTTTTGCGCTGTGAACTACCAAAAATTTAGTATGGCAAAAAACCATCGAAAGGAATTGTAAGCTTCGGTCTAATGGTGGTTGGCGCATCTTCGTTTGGACGAGCCCTCTATCCACCTGATGGGCTCCTTTCCCCGCTCTCTGAGTGAAAGCTTTGGTTACCTATTGGAGCAATCCGGTTGGGAAATGAAATGAAGAAAAAATCCTAATACATTGATAAAAATGATTTTTCTATTCAGCCGCCTAAAGCCCAGAACGTGAGCTACATCAACTAAGTTCTCTTGTAGTATAAATACAATGTATTCGTACTTATCTGATTGAAAATGTGAGAATTGATTTTCAAAGGGGATAAGCAAAGTGATTGCTGTAATGCAAATATACCGTACTCAGGGGGAGAGCACATGTTTTTGAATGATCAGGAAACTGCAACAGACCTTTTGTATTACGAAGCAATCGCTAGGACGGTCGTAAAACTGATAGATCATACTCCTGATACGCCAATAACCATCGGTGTGCATGGTGATTGGGGGGCTGGTAAGTCAAGTGTTTTGAAAATGCTGGAAGCATCATACGAAGGAAAGAATAAAACACTTTGCTTATGGTTTAACGGGTGGACATTTGAAGGCTTTGAGGATGCCAAGACGGTCATTATAGAAACCTTGGTCGAAGAACTAATGCAAGCCCGACCGGGGTGTACCAAGGTTGCTGCGGCTGCAAAAAAAGTATTGCGCCGTGTTGACTGGTTGAAAATGGCACGTAAAGCGGGGGGGTTAGCTTTCACCGCGTTTACTGGTATTCCTACAATGGATCAACTCAAAAGTGTCTACGAGCTTGCCACCGGTATCCTTAGCAATCCCCAAGATAATATATCAGTCGATGATATAACGAATTTTGCGGATAGGGCTGGTGATTTCATAAAAGAAGCGGATTCCGATGGGGAAACTCTTCCCAAGCATATTCACGCCTTTCGTGAAGAGTTTAAAGACCTTCTCAATGTTGCCAAAGTCGAAAAGCTAGTTGTAATTGTTGATGATCTTGACAGATGTTTGCCAAAAACAGCGATAGCAACACTTGAGGCAATACGTCTATTTCTCTTTGTTGAGAAAACGGCGTTTGTTATCGGTGCGGACGAAGCGATGATCGAATATGCGGTGCGCGAACATTTTCCTGACCTTCCGCAAAGCACTGGTCCTCTCACTTACGCGAGAAACTATTTGGAAAAGCTTATACAGGTGCCATTTAGGATACCGGCGCTAGGTAGCGCTGAAACCCGTGTTTATACAACGCTTCTTCTTGCAGAGAATGCCTTAGGCTCAAAAAATAAGCATTTCGTAAAATTGCTTGGCAAAGCCCGTGAAGAAATGAAAAGACCATGGGTTAGTAGTGGGTTAGACAGGAAAGTTGTACTTGAGGCCTTGGGGGAGCATATACCAGAGGAAATTGAACAGGCTTTAAAGATTAGTGCACACGTAACGCCACTTCTCAGTAAAGGTACTAGGGGAAATCCACGTCAGATAAAACGCTTTCTCAATTCGATGATATTGCGCCAGGCTATTGCAGATGAACGGGGATTTGGTGAAGACATTAAGCGCCCCGTATTGGCGAAGATTATGTTGGCTGAGCGTTTTTATCCTGCCTTTTATGAGCAAATAGTAAGACAGGTAAGTAGTCATAAAGAGGGGAAACCTGAGGCGCTGATTCAATTTGAACAGTTGGTAAGGGGAGCAAAGTCTAAACAGCAGCAGGAATCGAATTCATCAAGCAAAATTACTGTTGCCGAGCATTCTGACATAAATGAATGGCTGAAAAACGACTGGGCAGTTGGATGGGCTGAAATTGAACCTGCATTAGCCAACCAAGACCTACGCCCCTATGTGTTCGTGACTAGGGACAAGCAAAGTACATTTGGAGTAACCCTAACATCCAGTCATCTTGCCCCGCTTGTTGAAAAACTTTTCGGTTCTAGAATGGCCGTCGCAGGAACAAAAGCAGTACTTGAAAAACTTACTGCCTCAGAAGTGGACGAGGTATTTGAAACACTTAGTGAGCAGATCCTTCAAGAGGATAGTTTTGGTAAAAAACCAGCTGGAATTGACGGAATTCAATTCCTCGTGAAGATACTGCCTCAGACGCAAAGAAAGCTGCTTGATTTCATTCGCCGAATCCCGGTTCCGAAGACTGGTGGAGTCTGGCTGGGATCAACCTTTATGCAGTGTTTTGTTGACGATACTCATGAAGAGGAATTCCGATCTATCCTTCAGGGCTGGGTAGATCAGCCTGATAATTCAAAATTAAGTAGTTCAGCTCAAGCGATGCTTGATTTACCAAGGAAGAAAAAATAAATGGGAACTTCAAAATCTTATGGCGGGCCTACCAACGGACTGGTACCTGACTTTGTAGACAACCCTCCGGCACCTACATTACCTATATCCCCAACAACTCCGGAAGATGACCAACTTCAGGGCAGACCTTTAACTCCATCACTAATCCCTCCCGATTCAAATGGTGCAGGGCCGTTAAGTACACCTAAAGGTAACTTTACCCGTTACGTACGTTCCGGAAGTCGAAGCTCGCTTGGCAAGGCTATTGCCGGTTATGTGCGCAACGGCACAGGGGGTACGAGCAGAGCCAGTCGCCGTATGGGCTCCTCCCGCGTCGTTGCTGGTGGGCTACTTAATATCTTGGGTGATTTCCAGCAGGGAGGTGCAGAACAAGCCCTCCAGCGTTTCAATCTAAGCAATTTGGCTGGAGAGCCTGCAGTAACAGTCTTCGTATCGCTTGTTGAATTTTTGTGCCCCCCTGGCGGATCAGTCGATGAAGGGGTCTCCAGACAGGCAATGCTTGATACCATTGCTGACATGTCTGATACCGATGTGGTCAGTTTTGATTCATTAAACACCGAGCAGATGCAAGAAATATTTATCGGTTTCATCGTTCACTCCATTGAGGGGCGAATCATGGCCGATATCGGTAAAAATGGCATCAAGTTACCTGATGATGTCGATGCTATTGGTGACATTCAGGATACACTCCACGATTTTGTTGATGGTGCTACTCGTGTTCAGTTGAGAGACGAGCTGAGAGATGTATCAGGACTATCAGGTCGTGAAATTAACCAAAAGGTCGAACAGATTTATGAGCTGGCATTCGAACTAATTGCTAGTGAAGGGGAGAGATCAGAATGAGCCATCACACTATTATTGCGAGACTTGGCGCTAGAGATTCCCAGCAGCCTGTACTAAGCCGATTACAGACCAAAATTACCCAAATTAACTTTTTAAAAAATAATGGGCAGTTGGACTTTGGTCTAGGGCAAGCGTTAACAGGGTTAAGGGATCTTGGGCTCACTCCGTCGGAAACCTCGGTTGATCTTGCTCTGTTAGCTGCAACAGTTACTGCTGCTGATACGCGAATCTCACGTAACCGAAATGCCCAAGATCTTTGGACTCGGGAATTATCTTTGCACATTCCTGTATTTGATCCTGTGTTATGGAGTAGTCAGACGGGACTGCTAAGTAAGTTATTGAATTTTTTGACAGGGGATCGTTGGTCGTTGTATTTTCACGAACGGCCAGAAATCGAGCGCGGCCTTGTCAGAGAATCAACTACACCACGAATGATTAATCCCACTTCTGTATGTCTTTTCTCGGGCGGGCTGGACAGCTTTATTGGGGCGATTGATCTTCTTTCTCAGGGAAGAACTCCACTATTTGTCAGCCATTACTGGGATTCTATTACTAGTAAATACCAAAAAGAGTGTTCAGACCTATTGTCTGGCAGATTTACTCAAGATTTTGGCCATGTCCGGGCACGCATCGGTTTTAAGAAAGATACGATTGTAGGTGATGAGGGCGAAAATACATTAAGAGGTCGATCATTTCTCTTTTTCTCCCTTGCAACGTTAGCAGCAGATGCTGCTGGTGGAGCTATGGAGATAAATGTCCCTGAGAATGGTCTCATATCTCTCAACGTCCCTTTAGATCCATTACGTGTGGGCGCACTCAGTACCCGAACGACGCATCCATATTACATGGCTCGCTATAATGAACTGCTGCGTAATTTAGGGATAGACGCTTATCTAAATAATCCTTATGCCTTCATGACAAAAGGCGAAATGGCGCGGCAGTGTCGTGATCAGACATTTCTTCGCCAACATGCTGAAAATACCATGTCATGTTCATCCCCACAAAGTACCCGGTGGAATCCCGATTTAAATGAAGAACAGTCTATACATTGTGGTCGGTGCGTACCTTGTTTGATAAGACGCGCATCGTTATTTGCGGCTTTTGGTACAGACGGAACTTCTTATCGTATCCCGGATCTTCGAGCACGAGTACTCGATTGCAGTAAAGCTGAAGGAGAGCATGTACGAGCCTTTCAGTTCTCACTGGATCGGCTAGCACGTTCCCCTGGCCATGCGAAATTTGATATCCATAAACCCGGACCACTAAGTGATCACCCTGATAATTATGATGACTATGCAGGCGTATACATCCGGGGCATGGAGGAAGTTAGCCGCCTGCTAAATGGGGTGAGAACGAGGCCATTGTCATGAATACACCCAAGAATCAACTTTCTCCGCACTGGGTAGATTTTCACTGCCACCTTGATCTATATCCGGATCATAAGGCTGTCATCGCGGAATGCGAACTGGCCCGTGTGGCTACACTTGCGGTAACTACAACTCCTAAGGCATGGCAAAGAAATTGTGAATTGGCTTTAAATTCATCATTCGTTCGTGTCGGATTGGGTCTACATCCACAACTGGTCTCAGAACGCGAAGATGAAGTGGTGCTGCTAGAACGCTACTTGTCTTCAGCACGCTATGTGGGGGAAATTGGTCTTGATGCCGGTCCCCGTTTTTACCATAGCTTTGAAGCTCAGGAGCGTGTGTTTTCACGTATTCTTCAAGCCTGTGCAGAACAGGGGAACAAAATACTTAGTATCCACAGTGTACGCACAGCAGCAAAAGTTTTAGACCATCTTGAGAAAAGCAATATTCTTGAAAATTGCCAAGCTATTCTTCATTGGTTTACAGGGTCATCTGCAGAGGCTCGACGTGCTGTTGAACTCGGATGCTACTTTTCAGTTAATGAGGAGATGCTACGTTCAATCAAACACAGGAAACTTATTGCTGGTCTTCCTCTAAACAGACTGCTGACAGAAACAGATGGCCCTTTTGTACAGAACGAGGGAAGGGCGATATGCCCACGAGATGTTTGTCGAGCTGTGCGTGAAATAGCGCTACTTCATGGTATTTCTGAAGATGCTACTAGATTAGTAGTTTTGAGTAATCTTAAAAATCTTGTGACAATGGACTGTCTTAAATAGTTGTGAAACATATGCATATTCCTTTAAAAAAAATGAAAAAAGATAAAGCATTGTCTTTAGGGACAAGGGCAGAATTGAATTCTGCTGCGATAATGACCTTACATCAACCCCATAAAAAAATGGGGAGGTAACGATGCCGCTAACGCTGACTCAAATAGCACACGACTCTCTTTGCCATGGTTCAAGATGGATCATTACTGATGAAAATGATCTTGCTAGAAAGGTTGCTTATCTTGCTCTGGGCCAAGCACGCCATATATCTATAATCCTTGCTGGAATTGATAAAAAACCACCATCCACCCGCCCTGATACTGCTAAGGAAGCAATCAAACTTCTCACCGTGCCCGCTGGAAAGGATCCTTATCATCGAGACGGTTGGATTTTTCAGGCGATTTCTTGGATTGCGGCTCATAGAGCAAATAAAGGAAATATTGTTCGTGCGCCACATGCTATCTTGGCGCATAAAGGGTTTGATGGTATGCAACTTCAACTAGACCAAGCCAATGAGAATGTTATAGCTGTTGTTATATTCGAAGATAAGGCCACTATAAATCCCCGCTCAACAATTACTAGTGATGTTTGGAAGGGAATACGCTCATTAGAGTGCGGTGAGCGAATGCCTGAACTAATACAAGAGACAGGCGCGCTTTTAGAAGCTCATCAGAGTAAATTTCCAGAGATGGATATTGATGCCGCGGTCGAAAAAATTATTTGGGAAGAGGCTAGACATTATCGTGTTGCGGTAACGATAGATACCAAAGATGACGATGATAATAGCCGTAAAGCTCTATTTAAGGGCTTTGATGAAGTTGCTCCTGGTAAGCATGAGCGTCGACAAGGCGAAACTATGTGTATACAAGGTCTACGTAACTGGATGGAGCAGTTTTCGTCAAAGGCAATAAAACATATTGAGGCTTGGATAGACAATGTTTGACCCTGTAACTATAGATCTAATTAGCTCAGCTCCTCAGCTTGACTCTCTCGGATTAGAGGAACTACCTCAGCGTTTCACTAATGCTTATGCAGAAATCGTTGCTGCACGTGTTAGGTACCATGGTGCCATCGATACAGAAGAGAAAAACGAAAAATTGGAAGAATTGCTAGAAGAGATGCGACGTTTAGCGGCTACACAGGAGCTATTAGTTACATCTACGCCTGAGAGAGTTGATCGAGCTGCTGCTGCATTTGTTGCAGGAACTGCACATCAACTTTGCATGATGGCTGAGGTTATTAAAGGAGGAGAGCGTGAAGCCTTTATCGATATAGTTCGTGTCGCGCCGGAAATTTGTAGCACTCTACTCTTTTTGATTGCTGACTTTCAAAGTGATGCAGCAGAAATGGCAAAGCGTTTGAATCTACGGAATGATTCAAATTCTTCCGAATCAATTTTGATAAAAGATATTGGAGCTCTTGCCACAGGCCGGCTTGGTGAAATTCTGGATATAGAACCACGGAAAAGTGATTTGGGTAATGAGATTACTGGCCCCGAAGTTGCTTTTGACGCATTACTAAGGCATCTTCATGCTGGTTTGGTACAGCTTGCTCAAGAATTATTATCAGAGCCAAATGAAGTCGCTAATATTCCTCGTTCTCAGGTGATATTTAAAGAAGTTATATCGCTATGTATCTCTCGTATCGATGGGGTTTTTGATGATGAAGGGCCTGTTGCTGTTAATATCTTTCCCGGTCCACTTCATTTAGCAAAATTACTACTAGCGGTTTCTATAAATCTTGCCGATACCTCATTATGCCGAATTGAGGCACCTCCCGGTTTAAATGTAAAACAATGGTGGCGTATTGTGCGTCAGGCGGCTAATAAACGCCCATATCTTTGGCGTAATCACCGCGCTGCGCTTGAAAGAGGTTATCTTAACAAAGGCGTTTCTGCTGCAATAAGCTTTCCGACAGGCGGAGGGAAATCCACTCTTGCAGAGCTGAAAATAGCTGTTTCATTACTGAGCGGCAGTAAGGCTATTGTTCTTGCTCCTACGTTGGCTCTAGTAGATCAGACTGCTTTTACACTTAAAAATGCTTTCAAAGACTTTAGTGTTTATGGCGATCTTGACGAAGATATTGTGTTTACAGATATTGTTGAATTGCCAGAAATAATCGTGACAACTCCCGAAAGATGCTTAATGCTCCAATCTCTACAGCCAGAAGCATTTTACGATATCGGTTTGATAGTGTTCGATGAATGTCATCTTTTGCATCCAAGAGATGCTGATCGGAGTCGACGCAGCATTGATGCAATGTTATGTATTTTAAACCTTACTCAACTGGCACCTCAAGCCGATTTATTGATGATTTCAGCAATGATGCAAAATGCTAAAGAAATTGCTGGTTGGATTTCCGAACTTACTGGCCGTCCTTGTCTTGATTTAGATTTAGCATGGAAACCTACTCGACAAGCCCGTGGTTGCGTAGCTTACAGTTCAGATCGGATTTCAAAGTTAGAAGAAATACTTCGAAACGCCCAAGCCGAAGCAACAACTAAAGGTGTACCAGCAAAGGTTAAATCACAGCTTCATGCTCAGCCATCTGCTTTCTTCTGCCTCAGACAGACTTGGTCGACGCGTAAGCGTAAAGATTATGCGTTAATGACATTATTAAATAAATCGGTTTCTTTTTCTACAGGTATAAATAAATATAAAGGAAACTGGTACTTAACTCCAAACGGGAATAAAGTTGCAGGGGAAATCGCTGCTGCTGCTGCACAAGATAACCTTAAGACTCTTATATTCGTTCAAAGTACTGTTGCTGCTGAATCTACTGTTAAATACTTTCGTGAACTATTACCGAAACACAGAGTTACTCTTACGGAAGAAGAGCAAGTATTACGCAAAATAGTTGAGGAGGAACTTGGTGGATCTCAACATTGTTACCTTAAAATAGATGCTGATTCTAGAGTAGAAGGTGGTGCTACAAGTCATCATGCCCAATTGATAAAACAAGAACGTCTCTTGCATGAGTCGCTTTTTAAACGGTCTGATGGTCTAAGTGCAATGTTTGCGACTTCAACTCTTGCGCAAGGAATGAATCTTCCGAGTGATATCGTCTTGATTGCGGGGGATAGCCGTTGGGATGTTGAGGGGGACAAAATGAAGCAGTTAGATGCTCATGAATTGCTTAATGCTGCAGGCAGAGCTGGGCGAGCCGGTGAGGGGGGGCAAGGGTTTGTTTTAGTCATTCCCAGTAAAATAATCAATATTGATGAAGATAAAAGTAACATAAATAGTCATTGGATGACTTTACAAGGAATATTTTCTCAATCAGACCAGTGCCTCAGGATAGACGATCCGCTTACTGGCCTACTTGATAGTATCCATTCAGGAGTTCTTGAAGATAATGAGGCATATTTTCTCGCCAGATTACCAAAGGGTGATGAAGATACTCCCGATGAAGTAGCGAAATATATGATAAATAAATCATTCGCTGCTTACCGCATGCGTCAGGAGGGCAATAATAATTGGATCGAGACCCGGATATCTTCAGCTATGGTTGAACGTTCTAGACTTTCTCCGAAGCAAGAGTTGACTTGGTTAGAGAGGGTTGCGGCGTCTTGCGGACTGCCTTATGAAATTATTGAGAGTATGGCTCAGTTGGTAGATAGTGGGGCATTTCTTGGGAACACCCTCGATTGTATCCACGATGTTTTTGAATGGCTTGAAAAACATCCTGATTGGTTGTTTCAGTTAATTAGACCAAACGATATTGCCGGTCTATTTGGTACAAAATATCGTGCTTTAAGCGATGAAAATAAAAAGAAATTAGCTATTCCTTTGTTGAAGGAGCTTTTAATCGCGTGGATGGATGGTAAACCTCTTAGTGATCTTGAACGTGCGATTGGAACAGCAGAGAAGGATATCAAAACATGTGAAATAGCCCGACAGTTTGCAGTTCGTTTAACTGCAGATCTTGCTTTTGTCGCCGGTCTCCCAGCCCGTATATATGCCGCCCAAGCTATCGCTAGTGATAATGAACCCATTGTTCCCGTTAGTATACTCACTTTAAGTGGGGCGGTAAGGAAAGGGTGCTCTAGCCCAGAACTTCTTGCAAATGCAATCTATCTCAGTGGTACTTCACGTCCTGCCGCTCGAGCTGAATTTGCAATGATTGTGCCATATCTGCCGCCAGGATTAGCATCTGAAAGTTTTGATGATGTGCGTGATAGGGTACGTCAAGCACATATATCAGCATTACTGGATAAATTTTAATCTTCTCTAGGATGTTTGATGCTAATGATTGCTGAGTGACTTGACTTAACCGGAGATTATATTCTCCGGTTTTCTTAGCTAATCAATTTTAATGGGACGAAATTTCACGTTGTAAAATCCACTGATCTACTTCGGATTCTAGCCAACCGACAGACTGGTTGCCAAGGCGAAGCTGTTTTGGAAAAGTTCCGTCATAACGCGGTGACTTAGGATTAATCCAGTCGTAAATAGTCGAGCGGGCGATGCCTATTTTTTTTGTAAGTGCATGGATACGCAGAATTTTTACGGTAGATGATGACATAGTGTGGTTTCCTCTAATCTGGTTTGCTTTGGATGAGAGGAAGGATATTCGGTGACGCATTTATAAACTATACGGCTGCGTTACCTCAATTTTTACACGCCTTAGGTGATTGATTTATGGATTATTTTAGTATTGACTTTTTTATCGGTGAGCTCAAAGTAAATTTTAGTCATAAGGTTGGTAGGCTTTCGACCGCACTACGGGCAGCTAATTGGCAAATCGATATTAGATATTTGAATGGTAATGACCCCGATATTGGTAAAGAAGTGGATAGTCTTGAGAAAAACGCATTTAAACGAGTGGAGTTTGAGAGGAAGCAGTATCGGATGCTTTGTGATGATGAAGATCCAATTCAGGAAAGGGTCAATAAGATGATCTATTTGTCGGCAATAAACTGGTATTTAGGATTATGTATCGTAGCGTCAGATTGGCGTGATGGTGTGAAGATGTTACTTAAATCTACCGAGCTTCTTGATATGTGTCATGGCATTATTGAACATGAAATATGGCAACAGATAGAAACAGAAAAAAAAGGACGTGCTATTAATGGGGGTACAGCAAAAGCTGCTATTTATGCTCCTCTAAAAGCTGAAATTATTCGTTTGTTGTATTGCAAGAGACCTATAGATGGTTGGAAAAGCAAGAAGGAGGCTTTGAGGGCTATTGATGAAGATATATACAAATTTATTCAAAAACATGGCTATCCCGTTTCTCCTGACGCCAAAAAAGAGGGGGAGGCAGAACTTTATTCACGAATCCCCCGCCTGATTGAAGATTGGTCAAGAGATGATGCAATAATTAAGGTTGTTTTTGGCTCAACAGTTAAGCACAAAAATAGCGCCCCTAAGGACGCAGAACAGAATAGATAGATTGTATTTAATGCATGATCCTATTGCATATTTTTTGACGGTTAACCGACAAGGAGTAGTCCATGACTACCATTGTCTATTATGTTACCGTCATGTGCTGCTTTTATAAAATCAGCCCACCATTGCATCATAGGGCGGCGTTGCTCAAGATAATCACTGCGGTTATATGCGCGACGTACTTCATTCTTGTCCACATGAGCCAATGCAGCCTCAATGACATCAGGCGGAAACCCTTGCTCATTGAGTGCCGTACTAGCGATAGAACGTAAACCGTGTGATACGAGTACGCCTCCTAAACCTGCACGCTTGAGTGCTGCATTCACTGTTTGGCTGTTCATTGGTTGGGTTGGTTTGATGCGACTGGGAAAGATAAATTCTCGGCCACCACTGAGTGACTTCATCATTTCCAGAATAGAGAGAGCCTCATCGGATAGTGGAATCGTATGGTCCCGGTTCATCTTCATTCGAGCTGCAGGAATTTTCCATTCGTTAGCATCAAAATCGATCTCATCCCATCGAGCTTCAGCAGCTTCGGCAGGGCGGGTAATGGTGAGGAGTTGCCACATGAACAGGCACCTTGTGGACAAGCTGATACTTGCCGTACGCATAGTCTGCATTAGCTGTGGAAGTTGATCCGGGCGGATGCTTGGCATGTTTTTCTTTTGCGGTTTCTCGAATGCTTTCCCGATGTTTACGCTGGGAACCGCATCAATCAAGCCCGTGTTCTGCGCATAAATCATGACTTCGTTAATACGCTGACAAAGACGGCGAACAGTCTCTAATGCACCTCTGGCCTGAACCGGCTGAACGGCTTTAACCAGAGTATGAGCCTTAATCTCAGTGACACTGATATCACCGATTGTTGGGAAAACATCTCTCTCAAGTGAGCGCCATATATCGTCGGCATAGTCCTCTGTTACGCTGGCTTTCTTCACATTCCACCAACGCTCAGCAACTAACAGGAAAGTGTTGGTTTTAGCCTCTTGAGAATTTCTCACCAGTTCTTTCTGATGTTCCTGAGGATCAATGTCTTTCGCCAATAAAACTTTAGATTCGGCTCTGAGTTTACGTGCATCAGAAAGCGAGACGGCAGGGTAGGCCCCAAAGCTCTGTTTGGTTCGCTGCTTGGTCAGAGGCCGATAGTAACGGAATTGCCAGAGCTTACTGCCGCTGGACTTGATTAACAGAGTAAGCCCGTCACCATCATACAGCTGGTAATCGGCATCTTTAGGTTTGGCGGCTTTGATTTCCGTATCGGTTAACGGCTTGGTTTTTCTTGCCATGGGGAGTCTCCATGCGTTTAGGCCCAACGAAAACAATAGAACTTTTCGTTGGGCCTATCAATGGGCCTAAAAGGTTCGGATTTAATTAGTTCTCTTCAGACTTCGCGGGACAAATTGAGGGCACAAAAAAGCCCGCAGGGCTTGTGCCATGCGGGCTTTTAGGACTTCATCGGATGACTCTGGTAATCACCGATGGAGAATTTTGGTGGAGCTGGCGGGAGTTGAACCCGCGTCCGAAATTCCTACATCCTCGGTACTACATGCTTAGTCAGTCTTTACATTCGCTTGCCAGCTGCGGACGGACACGCCACTAACAAACTAGCCTGATTAAGTTTTAACGCTTCAACCCCAGGCAGGGCTTCCACGCGATCTCTTTTGGGTTTGACCTCTCTTGATCCCCGTCCTAAGAGCGGAGGCTAGGGAGAGAGGGCTCTAAGCAGGTTATTAAGCTGCTAAAGCGTAGTTTTCGTCGTTTGCGACTATTTTTTGCGGCTTTTTACGAGGCCAACCGCCCCTCGGCATGCACCTTGGGTTTCGCAAATCCCGTCGAATCCAGAATCAGCCCCAATGTGTAAAGGTAAGTATACCAGATTTATGAGCGCCATGACCAGCCTCAATGGCGTTATCGTTAAAGATTTAGCACCCATGTAGCCTGATTTTTATTCGATTAAGCAATGGGATGGCAACATTTGTGTCGGATGTGATAGCCAATAAGATGTTCATTCGCGCCGCCGGAGAGGGAGGCGCGGTGAGGAACTGGTCAATAATTGGAGTGCAGGTTTAACGGTGGGCGTTTTTCATGATACGTGCTTTATCCACCTGCCATTCGCGCTCTTTGATATCTGAACGTTTATCGTGCTGTTTCTTACCTTTGGCGACGCCGATTTTCACTTTGCACCAGGCATTTTTCCAGTACAGGGAGAGCGCCACTACGGTATAGCCTTCTCGATTGACGCGACCGTACAATGAGTCCAGTTCGCGCTGGTTGAGAAGTAACTTGCGGGTACGGGTAGGATCGCACACCACATGCGTGGAGGCCACGGCCATTGGCGTGATGTTAGCGCCAAACAGAAATGCCTCTCCGTCACGCAGAAGGACGTAGCTGTCGCTGATATTGGCTTTTCCTGCGCGCAGGGATTTAACTTCCCAGCCTTGCAGGGCAAGTCCCGCTTCGAACTCTTCTTCGATAAAGTATTCGTGACGGGCGCGCTTGTTAAGCGCGATGGTCGCTGAACCAGGTTTATGTGCTTTTTTCTTCGTCATAAGCGTCGTGAATCATCGGTAATCTGAAATCGAAAACACCCCATATCAATCCTGCGGGGGACAAGGCTCTATCTTAGCATGAACCCGATGTTACCCAGCGCCGGGATAGCGTTTTTTTTACAGCAGGATAAATGATATTATTTGTTGGATTTTTGTTGATGGAAATTGTTATGCCTCAGATTAGCCGGACCGCACTGGTACCCTACAGCGCGGAGCAAATGTATCAGTTAGTGAATGACGTTCAGTCTTATCCTCAGTTTTTGCCGGGTTGTACCGGAAGTCGGATTCTGGAGTCCACTCCTGGGCAGATGACTGCGGCGGTAGATGTCTCTAAGGCTGGGATCAGCAAAACGTTTACTACCCGCAACCAGTTGACCAGTAACCAAAGTATTCTTATGAATCTGGTGGATGGGCCGTTCAAGAAATTGATTGGTGGATGGAAGTTTACGCCGCTGAGCCAGGAGGCGTGTCGTATCGAGTTTCATCTCGACTTTGAGTTTACCAATAAGTTGATTGAACTCGCCTTTGGTCGCGTGTTTAAAGAGCTGGCGGCTAATATGGTCCAGGCTTTTACGGTTCGTGCGAAAGAGGTTTACAGTGCCAGGTAAAATTGCCGTTGAGGTGGCTTATGCGCTACCTGAGAAGCAGTACCTGCAGCGAGTGACGCTGCAGGAGGGCGCGACGGTTGAAGAAGCTATTCGCGCCAGTGGCTTGCTGGAATTGCGTACCGATATCGATTTAACTAAAAACAAAGTCGGCATTTACAGCCGTCCGGCAAAACTAAGCGATAGTGTGCATGATGGCGATCGGGTGGAGATTTATCGCCCTCTCATTGCCGATCCGAAAGAGCTTCGCAGGCAACGAGCAGAAAAATCAGCGAATAAATAACAGACAGAAAAAAGGTGCTCATTGAGCACCTTTTTTAACGTCTTTGAGAGCAACTTTATTATTAGTTACCACTCAGCGCAGGTTTGTTATCAATATTGGTCAACACACCGCTACTGTTAAAGGTCAGCGTCAGCGTTTGCTGAGTTACACCTTCATGACCTGGTTGCTGGCGGAAGACATAGAACCAGGTATTCGTACCAAATGGATCGGACATCAGCGGTGTACCCAATGCGTACGCAACTTGTTGTTGCGTCATGCCAACACGTATTTTGGATACGTCGTTAGCGGTCAGATAGTTCCCCTGGTTGATGTCAGGACGGTAAACCACTCGCTCCAGAGTGGAACAGCCTGCGGTCAACATCAATAGTACTGCTGCTGCAGCAGTCAGCGTTTTACAGCGCATAGTGATTTGATTCCTTTTCGGGCCCGAGCAGTACGTGGCTCATCTGTAATATGCCGATGATAATAGACCTTTCATCACTTTAAAACCTTTTGCTTTCCGGTCTTACGGCGTTTTGCTGTTTACTCTGACCGTGAAGCAGGAAAAAAGTTTACGCTGCAAGCAGTTCTTTCGCATTCGCCAGTGTATTACGTGTGACTTCACTGCCACCAAGCAGGCGCGCCAGCTCTTGTAACCGCGCTTTTTTATTCAGGGATTGCATATGCGTTTCTGTCATCGCACCATCGGTTTCTTTGCTGACAAAATAGTGTTGATGACCACATCCCGCGACTTGTGGCAGGTGGGTAACACACATCACCTGAGTTGATTCGCCGAGTTGACGCAGCAGTTTGCCGACAACTGCCGCTGTTGGACCGCTAATCCCTACATCCACTTCATCAAAAATCAGTGCCGGGGTTTCCATTTTACGCGCCGTGATGACCTGGATTGCCAGTGCGATGCGGGACAATTCACCACCGGATGCGACTTTGGCAATAGGCTGCATTGGCTGACCTGGGTTGGTGGTTACCCGAAACTCAATACGATCGGCACCGTCAGCGCCCAGGTGATGCTCGTCAAATTTAACATCGATCGTAAACTGCCCATGCGGCATTGAGAGCGCATGCATACTGTCGGTGATCAGCTGTGCAAGTTCTTCTGCATATTGCTGGCGTTGTTGGTGTAATGCGCGCGCGATTTCCAGTGCCTGCTGATGATGTTTCGTTACCGCCAGCGCAAGCGTTTCTTGTGAGTCGGCCTGATCGTCCAGTTGCTGCTGTTCTTCCAGTAGCGACTGGTAATACTGTGGCAATGCCTCAGGGCTGACGTGATGTTTACGTGCCAGCGAAATCTGTTTTGAGATGCGCTGTTCAAGTTCAAATAGTCGGTTGGGATCGAGATCCAGACGATCGCAGTAGTGGCGCAGTTCATCGCTGGCTTCAGCAATCTGGATGGTAGCTTCTTCCAGCATATCAAGTACGCCGGACAGTTTGCTGTCCATGCCAATCAATTCGCTCACCAGTTGTTTAGCCGTGTAAAGCTGACTTTGCAGGTTTGCGTCTTCACCGTCGGCCATTAATGCCAATGCATTCTGGCTGGTGGTCAGCAATTGACCGCTGTTCGCCAGACGTTTGTACTCTTCGTCGATTTGTTCAAACTCTCCGGGCTGCGGATTAAATTCGTTAAGTTCTTTTAATTGGTATTGCAGTAGTTCCGCACGGGCGGCGCGTTCCTGACTTAACTGTTGATGATGCGCGAGGTCACGGCAGCTTTGATGCCACAACTGATAACGTGTGGTCATTTCCTGCAGTAGAGAGGTTTCATTGGCATAGCCATCAAGCAGGAATTTTTGGTGCTCAGGTTTGGTGAGTAATTGATGAGCGTGCTGACCATGGATCTGAATCAGCAACTGACCCAGTTCGCGCAGTTGTGACAGAGGAACAGCTGTACCGTTGATGAAACCACGGGAGCGACCATCGCTGCTGATCACGCGACGAAGCAAACATTCATGCCCGTCTTCAAGCTGGTTTTCTTCCAGCCAGCGCAGAGCCGCTGGCGTATCTTTCAGAGAAAAACGGGCGCACAGGTCAGCGCGAGCAGCGCCGGTACGCACCATGTCGGCTTCAGCGCGACCACCGAGACAAAGACCGAGGGCATCTATTGCAATAGATTTACCCGCGCCGGTCTCGCCAGTTATTACGGTCATGCCGCTATGAAAATCAATCTCAAGCTCACGAACGATAGCAAAGTTGCTGATGGTCAGTTGTGCCAACATAGTCGTTTTCCTGTATGAAAAACCATTACTGTTATTGTGTACAGTATAAACTGGTTTTATATACAGTAAAGAGGCTGGCGTAAAATTAGAATAATTTTTTTGACCAGCCGAGCTTGGTGCTTAATGTGTTGAAATAACTGTAATCTTTCGGATGAATCAGATTCAGATGGTAATCACAGCGACGAATCAGGACATCTTCACCTTCCTGAATCGGCAGTGCTATCTGGCTGTCGCAACTGATTTCCAGGTCGTTACGGCGATGCGAAAAACGCAGACGGATCGTGCTGCTGCTGTTTATGACCAGTGGTCGTGCTGACAACGTATGCGGGAACATGGGCACCAGGGTAATCGCATCCAGAGAGGGGGTCAGAATAGGACCGCCTGCAGAGAGGGAATAGGCGGTGGAGCCTGTTGGCGTCGAAATAATTAGTCCATCAGATCGCTGAGAAAACGCAAAGATCTCGTCGATATACACTTCGAACTCAATCATATGCGCCACTTTGCCTGGATGAAGCACCACTTCATTTATCGCGGTGCTGATGCGTTTCTGGCAATCTTGCTGACAGACTTGCGCTTCCAGCAAAAAACGTTTCTCGCTGATGTAGTGGCCTTCCAGCACATCGGCTAACTGTTGCTGGGCGTTATCGGGGTCAAGGTCAGTCAGGAAACCCAGGTTGCCACGGTTGATTCCAATAACTTTAATATCGTAACGGGCGAGTGTGCGTGCCGCGCCCAGCATATTACCGTCGCCACCAACGACTACCGCGAGATCAGCTAGTTGCCCAATCTCCGCGAGCGTGCCAGTTTTCACATTCTTCAGTTGCAGTTCGTGAGCGATTTGTTGCTCAACGATGACCTCGTAACCTTTTGTGCACAGCCAGCGGTAGAGCATTTCATGTGTTGTCAGTGCAGTGGGGTGCCGTGGGTGTCCCACAATGCCAATACACTTGAAATGATTATTCATTTTTCCGAGGTCCTTGTTGCGAAGATTGATGACAATGTGAGTGCTTCCCTTGAAACCCTGAAACTGATCCCCATAATAAGCGAAGTTAGCGAGATGAATGCGAAAAAAACGCGGAGAAATTCATGAGTAGTAAAGAACAGAAAACGCCTGAGGGGCAAGCCCCGGAAGAAATTATCATGGATCAGCACGAAGAGATTGAGGCAGTTGAGCCAGAAGCTTCTGCTGAGCAGGTGGATCCGCGCGATGAAAAAATTGCGAATCTCGAAGCTCAGCTGGCTGAAGCCCAGACCCGTGAACGTGACGGCATTTTGCGTGTAAAAGCCGAAATGGAAAACCTGCGTCGTCGTACTGAACTGGATATTGAAAAAGCCCACAAATTCGCGCTGGAGAAATTCATCAACGAATTGCTGCCGGTGATTGATAGCCTGGATCGTGCGCTGGAAGTGGCTGATAAAGCTAACCCGGATATGTCTGCGATGGTTGAAGGCATTGAGCTGACGCTGAAGTCGATGCTGGATGTTGTGCGTAAGTTTGGCGTTGAAGTGATCGCCGAAACTAACGTCCCACTGGACCCGAATGTGCATCAGGCCATCGCAATGGTGGAATCTGATGACGTTGCGCCAGGTAACGTACTGGGCATTATGCAGAAGGGTTATACGCTGAATGGTCGTACGATTCGTGCGGCGATGGTTACTGTAGCGAAAGCAAAAGCTTAATTTCTGCTTTCGTAATAATTCACGGCCCTGCATGCGAATGCCGGGCCGTTTTCGTTACTCCGCCACACTCTCGCGCAGCGGTTTCACAGGAAAAACTTTTACCTGCTTAATCATATTGTCCTGTACGTCGAGAATATCGATATCGTACTCGCCAATACGCACGCGGGTGCCTGCGACAGGGATCTCTTCCAGTGCCTCAAGAATGACGCCATTAACCGTGCGGGCATCATCTTCCGGTAGATGCCAGTTAAAGGCTTTGTTGATTTCCCGCACGTTGGCGGTGCCATCGATAATCACCGAACCGTCGTTTTGCGGCGTGACCTCTTCGGCAAGTGTTGGCGACATCGACGTAGTGAAATCGCCGACAATCTCTTCCAGAATATCTTCAACCGTCACCAGCCCCTGAATGTCTCCATACTCGTTGACGACCAGGCCGACTTTCTTTTTGTTGCGCTGAAACTTTACCAACTGCGTGCTGAGCGGCGTACCTTCCGGCACAAAATAGATCTCGTCCGCGGCGCGCAGCATGGTTTCTTTGGTGAACTCTTTTTTCTCCGACATCAACCGCCAGGCTTCACGTACTCGCAGCATACTGATGGCGTCGTCCAGCGAATCACGGTAGAGCACGATGCGCCCGTGAGGTGAGTGGGAGAGTTGGCGCAGAATCGATTTCCAGTCATCGTTGATATCAATACCGATAATTTCACTGCGCGGCACCATGATGTCATCAACGGTCATTTTTTCCAGATCGAGCACCGACAGCAGCATATCCTGATTGCGACGGGAAATTTGTGAGCGTGATTCGTGCACGATAGTGCGCAACTCTTCTTTGCTCAAAGAGCCGCTAACCACGATATCGGTTTTGATACCCATCATGCGCATCAGCATACGGGTGATAGCATTCAGCAACCAGACCAGCGGCATCATCAAAATTTGCAGCGGAGCCAGCAGAAAACTACTCGGATAAGCGACTTTTTCCGGGTACAGCGCGGCAATGGTTTTCGGCAATACCTCAGCAAATACCAGTACGACAAAAGTCAGCACACCAGTCGCAATTGCCACGCCCGCATCGCCGTACAAACGCATCCCAACAATAGTGCCGAGCGCGGAGGCAAGAATATTGACCAGGTTATTGCCGATTAACACCAGGCTTATCAGGCGGTCTGGCTTACGCAGCAATTTTTCGACGCGTTTGGCCGAGCGATTACCCTGTTTCGCCATATGTCGCAGACGATAGCGGTTGAGGGTCATCATTCCGGTTTCGGACCCGGAAAAATAGGCTGAAATGACCACCATGATGATCAGAATAATGATCAACGTAGTAGTAGAAATGTGTTCCAGGGGAAACTCCTTTTCTGGGTTTAGCTGATTAACTGCTGGACAATTCGGCTGCCGAAGTAGGCCAGTGTCAGAATTACCGCGCCCGCAACGTTAAACCAGACGACGCGGCGTCCACGCCATCCTTCATGATAATGTCCCCACAGCAGCACAATATAGACAAACCACGCCACGATAGAGAGCACAGCCTTGTCGATATTTTCCATGCTAAATAAGTTGTGCATGTAGAACAGGCCAGTGCAAAGCGTGAGCGTTAGCAGCACCACGCCAATCTGCGTGATGTGGAACATTTTACGCTCGATACTCATCAATGGCGGCATTTCCTGGTTAAACGCCAGCTTCTTGTTCTTCAGTTGGTAATCAATCCACGCCAGTTGCAGCGCGTACAGGGCGGCGATAATTAGCGTGGCATAGGAAAAGAGCGATAAGCCAATGTGCACCAGCATCCCAGGCGTAGCTTCCAGATGGGTGATGTATTCATTGGGCATGAAGGTTGCCAGCGCCAGGTTGATAAGCGCAAAGGCATAGACAATGGGTAGCAGCAGCCAGCCACGATTGCGAGAAGCCACAATGGTCATTACCGTACAGATCATCAAACTGACCAATGAACCAACGTTCAGCAGGCTGAGGTTTTGTCCGCTATCACCGTCGGGCAGGATGCGGGCTTCCAGAGCGATTGCGTGGCAGACCAGCGCAATGACCGCAGAAATAATAGCCATGCGCCGCCAGCCGCCGTTTTTTTGCAGCAGACCGGGAACAATCAGCGCAAGACTGACGGAGTAGGCGACAAGCGCGAGCAGAGCAAAAACGGGCATAGTGATGTCGACAGTTTGAGCAATAAGAAAGAGAAGCAGTATAGCGTCAGGTGAACGCTGCTCCAACCGTTGCATAACAACAAAGACGCCTTCATGTTATACTGCGGCAAAATACTGATGATGTGTCGCGATTGCGGCCAACCGTTTCCACCCCAGGCGAGAGACAATGTTTGATAATTTAACCGATCGTTTGTCGCGCACGCTGCGCAATATCAGTGGCCGTGGACGCCTCACTGAAGACAACGTAAAAGATACGCTGCGCGAAGTGCGCATGGCGCTGCTGGAGGCGGACGTAGCTCTGCCGGTAGTGCGTGAGTTTATCAATCGCGTAAAAGAGAAAGCGGTTGGTCATGAAGTTAATAAGAGCCTGACGCCGGGGCAGGAGTTCGTCAAAATAGTCCGTAACGAACTGGTTGCGGCGATGGGCGAAGAGAACCAGACCCTGAACCTGGCTGCGCAACCGCCTGCGGTCGTACTGATGGCGGGCCTGCAAGGTGCCGGTAAAACAACCAGCGTTGGTAAACTCGGTAAGTTCCTGCGCGAGAAGCACAAGAAGAAAGTGCTGGTGGTTTCTGCCGACGTTTATCGCCCGGCGGCAATCAAACAGCTTGAGACGCTGGCAGAGCAGGTGGGCGTTGATTTCTTCCCTTCTGATGTTGGTCAGAAGCCGGTAGATATCGTTAACGCGGCGCTGAAAGAAGCCAAACTGAAATTCTACGACGTGCTGCTGGTGGATACCGCTGGTCGTCTGCACGTTGACGAAGCGATGATGGACGAGATCAAACAAGTCCATGCGTCGATTAACCCGGTTGAAACCCTGTTTGTGGTTGACGCCATGACCGGTCAGGATGCGGCCAATACGGCAAAAGCATTCAATGAAGCGTTACCGCTTACCGGCGTAGTGTTGACCAAAGTGGACGGCGATGCCCGCGGCGGTGCGGCGCTCTCTATTCGTCACATCACTGGCAAACCGATCAAGTTCCTCGGTGTTGGCGAGAAAACTGAGGCGCTGGAGCCGTTCCATCCGGACCGCATCGCGTCGCGTATTCTCGGCATGGGCGACGTACTGTCGCTGATCGAAGATATCGAAAGCAAAGTTGACCGCGCGCAGGCAGAGAAATTAGCCAGCAAGCTGAAAAAAGGTGACGGCTTCGATCTCAACGACTTTCTTGAGCAGCTGCGCCAGATGAAAAATATGGGCGGCATGGCTAGTCTGATGGGCAAGCTGCCGGGCATGGGGCAGATCCCGGATAACGTCAAGTCACAGATGGACGATAAAGTGCTGGTGCGTATGGAAGCCATCATCAACTCGATGACGATGAAAGAGCGCGCTAAGCCAGAAATCATCAAAGGTTCGCGTAAACGCCGTATTGCTGCCGGTTGCGGTATGCAGGTACAGGACGTTAACCGTCTTCTGAAACAGTTCGACGACATGCAGCGCATGATGAAGAAAATGAAGAAGGGCGGAATGGCGAAGATGATGAGAAGCATGAAGGGTATGATGCCCCCAGGCTTCCCTGGTCGCTAATCGGCCTGGCTTGTTTGCCATTTTGGCACCGGGATGTGCTCGTCATCCTCACGTACTGCGTGTACGCTCCGGTGACTGCGCGCACTCCGGCACCAAACTGGCTGCACCGCCGACGGCCTTTTACAGCAGAGTTAGCAACTGTTGATTGCAATTCCCGCAAAAATGAGTAAAATTTTCGGGCTTTTAATATGACACCGGACTCCGTTCCTCGATGGGGTCCGGTTGTTTTATTCACACAAGAGGATGTTATGGTAACTATTCGTTTAGCACGTCACGGCGCTAAAAAGCGTCCGTTCTACCAGGTTGTTGTCGCTGACAGCCGTAATGCACGCAACGGTCGCTTCATCGAGCGCGTTGGTTTCTTCAACCCAATCGCTAGCGAAAAAGAAGAAGGCACTCGCCTGGATCTGGATCGCATCGCTCACTGGGTTGGCCAGGGCGCAACTATTTCTGATCGCGTTGCTGCGCTGATCAAAGAAGTAAACAAAGCAGCTTAATCTGTCACGGTGGTCATGATGAGCAAACAACTCACCGCGCAAGCACCTGTTGATCCCATCGTTTTGGGAAAAATGGGTTCGTCTTACGGTATTCGTGGGTGGCTCAGAGTGTTTTCTTCCACCGAAGACGCCGAAAGCATTTTTGACTATCAGCCCTGGTTTATCCAGAAGGCGGGTCAGTGGCAGCAAGTCCAGCTGGAAAGCTGGAAGCACCACAATCAGGACATGATCATCAAGCTGAAAGGCGTTGACGATCGTGATGCGGCGAACCTGCTGACGAATTGTGAAATTGTCGTGGATTCATCGCAGCTGCCTCAGCTTGAAGAGGGGGACTACTACTGGAAAGACCTGATGGGCTGCCAGGTAGTAACCACTGAAGGCTACGATCTCGGTAAAGTCGTCGATATGATGGAAACCGGATCTAATGACGTTCTCGTCATTAAGGCAAACCTGAAAGATGCGTTTGGTATCAAGGAACGTCTCGTACCGTTCCTCGATGGGCAGGTTATCAAGAAAGTCGATCTCACTACTCGTTCAATCGAAGTAGATTGGGATCCTGGTTTTTAAACCACCGGATAAACGGTAAAAGACGGCGCTATGTGGATTGGCATAATTAGCCTGTTTCCTGAAATGTTCCGCGCAATTACCGATTACGGGGTAACTGGCCGGGCAGTTAAAAATGGCCTGCTGAGCATCCAGAGCTGGAGTCCTCGCGACTTCACGCATGACCGGCACCGTACCGTGGACGATCGTCCTTACGGCGGCGGACCGGGGATGTTAATGATGGTGCAACCCTTGCGGGACGCCATTCATGCAGCAAAAGCCGCGGCGGGTGAAGGCGCAAAGGTGATTTATCTGTCACCACAGGGACGCAAGCTTGATCAAGCGGGCGTCAGCGAACTGGCAACGAATCAAAAATTGATTCTGGTGTGCGGTCGCTACGAAGGTATAGATGAGCGCGTGATCCAAACCGAAATTGACGAAGAATGGTCAATCGGCGATTACGTTCTCAGTGGTGGTGAGTTACCAGCAATGACGCTGATTGACTCCGTTTCCCGGTTTATTCCGGGAGTACTGGGACATGAAGCCTCGGCAACGGAAGATTCCTTTGCTGAAGGATTGCTGGATTGCCCGCACTATACGCGGCCTGAGGTGTTAGAAGGGATGGAAGTTCCGCCAGTGTTACTGTCGGGCAACCATGCCGAGATACGTCGCTGGCGTTTGAAACAGTCGCTGGGCCGTACCTGGCTTAGAAGACCTGAACTTCTGGAAAACCTGGCTCTGACTGAAGAGCAAGCAAGGTTGCTGGCGGAGTTCAAAACGGAACACGCACAACAGCAACATAAACATGATGGGATGGCGTAAGCCCCCGAGATATCAGTTTACCCAGGATAAGAGATTAAATTATGAGCAACATTATTAAGCAACTTGAACAAGAGCAGATGAAGCAGGACGTACCTTCCTTCCGTCCGGGTGATACCGTGGAAGTGAAAGTATGGGTTGTTGAAGGTTCCAAAAAACGTCTGCAGGCATTCGAGGGCGTGGTTATCGCTATTCGTAACCGCGGTCTGCACTCTGCATTCACTGTTCGTAAAATTTCCAACGGCGAAGGCGTTGAGCGTGTCTTCCAGACTCACTCTCCGGTAGTTGACAGCATTTCTGTCAAACGTCGTGGTGCTGTTCGTAAAGCTAAACTGTACTACCTGCGTGAGCGTACTGGTAAGGCTGCTCGTATCAAAGAGCGTCTTAACTAAGATTTCGCTTAAGCGACATCCTGTTAAGAAGGGCTGGCCAATTGGCTGGCCCTTTTTTATCTGTTTGCTGGTGTTTTAAGGGGTAGTAATCACCACTGCGACGCGGCGGTTCTCGGCGCGGCCCTGGGCGGTCTTGTTACTGGCTATGGGATATTTTTTTCCTAAACCCTGTGTGGTGAGATTGCTGCGTGGAATTTGTCCACCCATAGCCCATGCATCGGCCACGACATTCGCCCGTTTCAATGATAAGCCTTCGTTGTAACTGTCTTCACCATAGTTATCGGTGTGTCCATCCATACGGGCATGTGTTAGCCCTGTCGAGGCCAATTTAGCTGCCATGGTTTGGATCTGTTGCTGGCTTTCCGGGAGCAATTTGTAGTCATTTTTTGCGAACAGAATGGCATCTGATAAGCCCAGCGACCAGTCGCCGGCGGATTCAGTAAATCCATAAGATTGCATAGCGGCGACTTGCTCAGGAGTAAACTTTCCCTGAGGGGACTGGCAGCCAGTCAGTATTAGTGAGGTGAAAACCAGGGGTGCTACCAGGTGCTTTATCATATCGATATATCCTTGTTATCTCACCAGCTTTTCGGCACGCTGGTGTTTGGCCTGATACATATTGTGATCGGCAAGCTCTTGTAATTTTTCCGCAGAGGCGTGCTCAATGGTCATCGCGTAACCAATGCTTAATGTCATGGTGGTCTGATGGCCATTATGAAGATCAAACGGGAGATTAAAGATTTGTGTCAGTGCTGAACATATCTGCTGCACTTCAGATTCCGACTGTACATCATAGAGCACCATAGCGAATTCATCGCCGCCCAGGCGGTATGCTTTATGTCGCAGCCCGCCAAATTCAGCTAACCGTTTTGCGATTTCAATCAAGACTCTATCGCCCGTCGCATGACCCCAGGTATCATTGATGTATTTGAAATTATCGCCATCAAGAAATAGTAACGCCGACGTTTTTCGGGCATCGGAATTGTTCATCAACGTGTTGATGCGGCTACGAAACGCTGCGCGGTTAGCCAGCCCGGTTAATGGGTCATGTAGCGCGGTACGTAGAAGCTGCGCATTTTTAGCCTGTAAACGAAGCTGCCACTCTTCCATTTCATCCAGCAGACTGTTGAAGTCGAGAGCGAAGCGGTGAAACTCAGCGATACGTTCTTCCGAAACTCGTCGGGAAAAATTGCGGTTGGAACGCACATCATGTACGACATCGGTGATATTTTTCAGCGCTTCTACCAGGCCATTGTGCAAATGGCGGGTGAGGGTAATTGCGATGCCTGATGCCAGCAGAATACAACCGGTCAGTACGGCGAGCGAAAACCAGATAAAATGGCTGATTGAACTGTCGCGAGCGGTTAAGCGTACTTCGCCAATGGTTTCACCATTGTGACGAATCGGCTGAATGATGGGGGCAGGGAAGAGCCAGTGGCTTATGAAATTACTGAAAGTATCGCCTGGATCCTTACGGGTGTAATGCCAGGATGCCAGAATATTTTGCTGCTTATCACGTACTTCTGCAGTTGAAAATTGCCCTTGCTGGCCCAGCGCTGCCAGTGTTTCAGTTGCTGCAGGGCCATCGGCAAAAACGACAGCTGCTTCCAGACTGTAAGTCATTGTTGCTGCTGTCAGTGCCAGGTTTTTTTGCGCGTACTGTTTCAGGGTCAGCACCGAGGTCACGGAAAGCAGCAACCAGATCAGCATCATAGTGATAAATATGCTGGTCATACTGATGTTGCGTAATGCTCTTTTAAACGTGGGGCGCTTATTAAGAGAATTATCGTTATCCATCATTTTTCTTCCGTGCGAGCATTAAGACATCCGGGTTGACCTTTACACCGCTACGCGATAAGGCATCCAGGTTTACGGCAAATCTGACGTCATTATTGTGGATGATCAGACAAAAGGCGCTACCAATAATGCACTCGGTATTTTGTTCGGCAATTAATAATAACGCCTTTGACGGATATTGTTCGGTTAATTCCATCTGGAATGTCGGTGACTCGTTGCCAAAATAAAAACCATTGCAGCCTGAAATCATCGCCTCTTGTTGAGTGTGAATGATGACAGGCAGATAAGGCAAAGATGTCGCGGCATTCTCTTGTAGGGCGGTACTAAAACGTGAAGATGAAAAGATACATAACTTTGGTGGCCCTGATAGCGCAGGCCAGCGGGTGTAACTGACAATACCGGAAACCATCATACGCACGTTTTTCGCAACGTCAGAAGGCTCCTGAGCGAGTATTGGTGCTCCCGTCAGCAGGAGAATCAGAAGTAAGAACAGTCGGTGAGAAAAACGCATTCAGGGATCCCCACCATCTTCGCTCGAAATGCATCGATATTTTTTCAGAATGCTCATTAAAATATCATTTTTTCATGCGACCGTCATCAATGTGAGAAATAAAACACAATGAGTAAAATCTTATGTTTAATTTATTTGTGGGGTTTTAATTAATTTAATCGTATTGTGCTGGCATTTTCATCAGCCCCTTTTTGCCATACTTCATGCAGTTGGCTGGCATTTTCAACATTGTTGCAGCTGGCAGGAAAGCTTTTACCGGAAAGTCCTCGGGCATAAGTAAAATCGGTCTGGCAAGTTTTCTTTTGTCCTTCGGCATATCCTTTAAGGTATAGACCGCGATCCGCCTGTGAATCGCTAAATGCATCGTCATCTTTTATGGCGCTGCCCGATATCGCATCTTCCATACCGACATCATACCAGTCGGTGCTGGTCAAGGTTGGCGCGTGAGTATAAGGATCAATCTGACATCCGCTAACCAGTAAAGCCAACAAGGGGGCGATAAACTTTTTCATCATTTCTTTCTCCTTTTTCAAAGCATAGCGGATTGTTTTCAAAGGGAGTGTAAATTTATCTATACAGAGGTAAGGGTTGAAAGCGCGACTAAATTGCCTGTGTAAATAAAAATGTACGAAATATGGATTGAAAACTTTACTTTATGTGTTATCGTTACGTCATCCTCGCTGAGGATCAACTATCGCAAACGAGCATAAACAGGATCGCCATCATGCAAAAAGACGCGCTGAATAACGTACATATTACCGACGAACAGGTTTTAA
>ERZ773164.577-NODE-577-length-42891-cov-5.751144_pt1 | contig 42891 bp, 35 predicted proteins | sample MGYA00511917_ERZ773164 | MGnify/ENA primary metagenome ERZ773164 (study PRJEB29015, sample SAMEA2737847) | human gut metagenome | biome: human gut; feature: human-associated habitat; material: faeces | place: China | collected 2012 ...
TTTATCATAGAAGGACCTTATGATGGTTATTTTACAGAAAAAGTTTCACAGGCTCCGTTAGGCCAGGCACCACTTTTCTCTTACGTTTATTTTATTCAGTAAAAATTCAATTCTATATATAAATGACAACGATTTCCTGTTTCTCATCACCAGTATCTTAGCTAATTTTTTCAGGTTCATGCATGCAAAAGTAAGCCCGGCTTTCATTTCCATCCGCGCTTTTCCTATGTACTGAGTATATCGAAAACCATGATGTTCTTTCGCTGTTCCAAAGATTCGTTCTATCGTTTCTTTTCGTTTCTGATAAATCTCTTTGTTTCCCAGTGTATGACGGATATCCTCTGCTTTCTCTATATATCCTTCCCATACATGCTGTGTTACCAGCTTCACATGATCTTTGCTTTCTGTGCATTTAGATTTCTGGGGACAATTACAGCAAATATATCCACGGCTTTTGTATTCACGATAGCCATCTCGATTTGTTGTGCTATAAGAAAGCACTTGATTTTCAGGGCAAATATAGCAGTCGTAATACTCATCATAAACGTAGTCATGCTTTCTGAAATAGCCTTCTTTTGTCATCGGACGCTTATACGGAAACAATGGTTCAATTCCATCTAATAGCAGCCTTTTGGCAATCGCCGGTGTCCGGTATCCTGCATCTGCAATAATCATAGAAGGATCAAATGCTTTTACCTTTTCATACAGTGTCTTAAAAGTTCTACTGTCATGCTCATTTCCAGGATGAACGCTATATCCTAAAATCCATCCATGCTGATCACATGCGGTTTCGACTGCATATGCGAAAACATGCTTATGTTCCCCTTTTCGAAACCAACCGCTTTCCGGATCAGTTATACTGCTTTTTTGTGTTTTGACACCGGACGGAATTTCTTCTGAAGCTTCTAAATTTTCTGAACCGTTTCCTCCAGATGCTGGTGGCTGGTAATCATTTTTATCATTCAATGGTTTTTTACCATGAGCCAGACGGTCCTGCTCGATTTCTTTTTTTTAATTCATCTTCATACCAAAGAGCTTGTTCATGAGCGACTCGTTTCCGCATTTTTTTACTGTTAGCGCAAGCTTTTACATGAGTTGAATCAACAAATATCTGGTCGGTATCTACAAGTTTGTATTTCATGCATTCTTCGAGAATCCTGGAAAAAATCTGTTCAAAAAGATTGGTATCTTTAAAACGGCGTGTATAGTTTTTCCCAAATGTAGAAAAATGTGGAACAGGATCCATCATATCCAGTCCCAGAAACCAACGGTAGGCAACATTTACTTCAATCTCTTTCATTGTTTGCCGCATGCTTTTTATTCCGTAGAGATACTGAATAAACGGAATTTTTATAAGCATAACGGGATCCATGCTTGGCCGACCGTTGTCAGGGCAGTATTTTTCTTCTACTAAGTCATAAATAAAGTTCCAATCAATGGCTTTATCAATCAAACGGAGCATGTGATTCTGTGGCACCATGTCATCCATACAGAACATCAGCATCTGTTCCCTTTTCTTATCTGCATTTTTTGTCATCATAAAAAACACCGCCCTTCTGACATCATTATATCAGAAAAACGGTTCTAACAATAGCAAAACCCCGCAAAAGCGGGGCTTTGTCTACAGTCTGGACAGGCGGGAAACCGCCTGCTCTTGACATGCCCGTAAGCAACTGTTATATATAAAACAAGAACGACAAGCCTGATTCACAAGCTTATCGCTCTTAATTATCATAGAAGAATCTTATTTACAGAGATTTTCTCATACTCTCATGGATTCCCACAATCCAGGATGGAGCTCAGGCTTATGGAGAACTGAGCATTATGTACGAAGGGCGCTTACCTGAATAATTGGAAGACTAGTCAAGAAGACAGGCGGGAAACCGCCTGCTCTTGACATATCAAAAGATGGCTGCTCTTATTTGCTGAAATCTAATTCATAATTTCCTGCGTTTGTTAATGTGAGTGTGACATAATCTCTTCCATATTTACGTAAATCATCGTAAGTAACTATAGCATTTGGGGATAGTCCGAGCCTATTTCTTAGATATACACCTAGTTCTTCCCCGCCACAATTGGAGGTAAGTGCCTTTGGGTACTGTTTGAAAGGAGCGCCCGGAGTTCGTTTGGATTTAGATGGAACTTCGACTCCGCCTTGTTGGAATATCATTTTCATTTTTGTCCCATCATCCCATGTCATATCAATAGGATTTTGCATTCTCTGGATTTTGCCTCCAGAACCAGAACCGACAGAGCCATTAAATGGAATTAGTAATGGATGATTGGTAATGTGGAATTTTCTTATAGGTAATACAGCTTCTATGTTAGGGCTTTTGGAAGAATGAGGCCCCATTCCCCAATTCAATCCATCAACGTTGTGAACAATAGGTTTTCCATTGTGGACATAATATAAGGGAATTATAGCTGAAAAGGGATTCCCAGTATATTTATGCCAACTACTTGGTAATTTTGAAGATTTTTTGGCAACAACTGAGAGTGGCTTACTTTTTCTTGAAGGAATGATAATTGGATTATCAAAATGTATAGAAGTTGAGTTTATATTTGTAGCATATTTTTCTAAGAAAAGCTTGTCAGTTGCTGAATCAATAGGAGTAAGCAATTCACTGTTTGGTGTTGTATTAAGTGCAGATGATGATGCATTAGCAGAACCAATTAAAGCATCTGTAGTTACTCCTGCTTTTTTAAATATATAACATTTGGTATGGACATGATATGAGATAGGAATGTTAATTTTCAGGTTAGAGTATGTGGCTTCTAATTTTTTGAAAGCATTGTAGTATGAAGTACTGAGGCCGTTACGTAAGTACATGCCATAATAAAAAATTATAGGTTTTCTTAATTTTGCAATTTCTTCAATAATATCAATTGAGAAGTAGCCACTGATGATAGTAATTTCATCACTTGATTTTGCCAGGTTTATTACATAATCCTTAAGATTATCTACATATATAGACATCGAAAATCCTCCAAAGTGTAATTTAATTGAAATTATATCACACGGAAAAGAAAAATTACAGAGTTTGAACGTATGGATTTGAATTTTGAATTTCAACTCAGCCATTCTGTCATTATAACGTTTACTATGTATAATTTTAGATAATAAATATTTCAATATTGAAATATTTATTGCATGCTGGTATAATGACGTGGATATGATGTATATCGTTGATGGAAAAGAAATGAAAGGACTTTGCCATGAAAATAAGTTATAATAATCTATGGAAATTAATGATAGATAAAGGATTGAATAAAAGCGAACTGCGAGAAATTACTGGGATAGGAACAAATACATTAGCGAAACTGAGTAAAAATCAACCGGTAAGTATGGAAGTGCTGATGAAAGTCTGCGAGAAACTTGATTGTGATCTAACAGATGTATGCGAATTTATTAAGGAATAGGAGAAAGTAAGTTATATGAGTACAACACTGAACGCGATTGATTTATTTGCAGGTTGTGGTGGCCTGTCGAAAGGTTTTATGGATGCAGGATTTAAAATTATTGTTGGTGTTGATAATGATCAGGCAGCATTGAATACTTTCGTAAAGAACCACAATGGCGCTGTTGCCTTGAATGCGGATTTGTCATTACAGGAAACTTTTGATGAAATAAAAAATATTGCCGGAGAGAGAAGCATTGATGTGATTATTGCGGGACCTCCGTGTCAGGGATTTTCTTTGACAGGGCCTCGCAATTTCGATGACAAAAGAAATAAACTATATCTTGCCGTTCTTGAAATGGTAAAGCAATATCAGCCGAAAGCATTCGTTATCGAAAATGTACCAGGAATGGCCACATTATATAATGGCCAGATTAAAGATGAGATTCTTAAGCGATTTAAGAAAATGGGTTACAATATCGACTGTAAAATATTATGTGCAGCAGATTATGGTGTGCCGCAGATCAGAAAACGTCTGATATTTATGGGGATTAGAAAAGATATTGGTATACCTAAATTTCCAGAACCTGAATTTACTCCGGAAAAATACAGAACCTGTCGTGATGCAGTCAATGATTTACCGCCGTTAATCAATGACTTAGGTGCAGAGGAGCTTGAATATTCGCAGGAACCGCAAACAGAATATCAGAAATTGATGCGTGGAAAGTGTTCAGTGCTTCATAATCATCTGGGAACTAATCATACACAGATGGTTAAAGATACCATTGCTCTGGTACCAGAAGGGGGAAATTATAAAGACTTACCACCGGGATGGGGGGAAAGTAGAAAATTTCATATGGCATGGACAAGACTGAATGGGAATGCTCCTGCAAGAACTGTTGATACAGGTCATAGAAATTTGTTCCATTATGAATATAATAGAATTCCAACGGTAAGGGAAAGCGCAAGAATGCAATCCTTTCCGGATGATTTTGTGTTTACTGGAACTAAAACACAGCAAAGTAGACAGGTTGGTAATGCAGTGCCGCCATTATTGGGAAAAGCATTAGGAAAAGCTATTCTTAGCATAATTGAGGAGCAGAATATTAATGAATAAGATTAGGTCAATAGATTTATTTGCAGGATGCGGTGGCTTAATGGATGGTTTTGAACAGTCTGGAAAGTATGAAACTTTAGCTGCTGTTGAATGGGAAAAGGGGCCATGTAGAAACCTCAGAAACAGATTGAGAGATAAATGGAAATACAAAAATGCTGATGAGATGGTTCTTCAATTTGATATTCAGAGAACGGATGAATTATTTGCAGGATGGAAAGATGATGAATTGTACGGAAGTTCAGAGGGATTGGACAAGTTGATTGGTTCAGAAGGGCTAGATGTTATCATTGGTGGACCTCCATGTCAGGCATATTCGATCGCAGGAAGAGTACGAGATGAGAATGGAATGAAAAATGATTACAGGAACTATTTGTTTGAAAGTTATCTCAAGGTGGTTGAAAAATATAAACCAAAGATATTTGTTTTCGAGAATGTTCCTGGGATATTAAGCGCACGGCCAGGGAACAGACCAATTATTGAAATTATTCAGGAGAGTTTTAATAATGCAGGATATTATGTTTTGCCTAATTTGCGTAAGTCTATTATAGATTTTACGGATTACGGTGTCCCGCAAAATAGAAAAAGAATAATAATTGTTGGATTACGTAAAGAATATTTTGGTGAGGAAAGATGTGTGGAATTGGCTGAGAAGTTTTATTCCATTTATTTACCCCAATATAAGGTGAAACGTAAGAAAACTGTGAGAGAAGCAATTGGTGATTTGCCAAAATTATATCCGTTGGGGCATGATGAAAAGTTTAATGGTAAAAAAATTTCCCATTCTTTACCGCAGCCAGAATTTCCCAATCATGTTGCAAGGTGGCAGAGTGATAGAGATATAGATATTTTCAGATTGTTGACAGAAGACATAGAAACTGGTCGAAATCAGTATACGTCTATTGAAGCATTGAAAGCTTTATATACTGAAAAGACGGGGAAAACATCCAATGTCCATAAATATCATGTAATCAGATGGGATGAGCCAAGTAACCTTATTCCGGCACATTTGTATAAGGATGGATTGCGGCATATACATCCAGACTCAACACAGTGCCGATCATTAACTGTAAGAGAGGCTGCTAGATTACAAACCTTTGATGATGATTACATCTTTGATGGAAGTAATGTTGAAACATACAAGATGATTGGTAATGCAGTACCGCCATTGTTTGCAAAAGGGTTGGCAAATGCAGTTGCGGATTTATTAAAAGATTATGGTAAATAATTTCATGAATAATAGAATATTTGTTGGCTCTCCGGGTTCTGGGAAGACATATAGTGCCAAATATGAAGTGGTAAAAACTATCTGGAATCTAATGGACGAAGAGGAAAAAAATAAAAAGAATTCAAGATACTATAACCCACAGAATTTTTGTGAAGAAGCGTTTTTACATGTTGAAAGAAATTATCATCCAGGAATTCGCCTTGCTTCTTTGCATGAAGGAATGACTGCTTCGGATCTGATTGAAGGTTTTTCAGTAGAAACAAGTGAAGGTGTGACAGCATTTGTGAATTCAGATAAAATGGTTTTGAATCTTTTGGATGAAATGCAAGAGGATGATAAGCCTGGATTTCTCATTCTTGATGATATACATAGAGTGAATATTGTAGGTGTTCTTGGAGAATTGTTGTTTGTATTTTCACATCGTGGTGAAACAGTGACGTTATCTACTGGAAGGAAAATTTGTGTTCCAGAAAATCTGTATGTGTATTTTACTATGAACACGCTCAGGCCGGATTTCCCTATAGATTCATCGATTTTTGCAGGTTTTCAGATAACATATATGAATAGTGATTTAAGACGCCTCGATAAAGCAGTAGATGAAGGATACTATAAATCTGCATACTATAATATTGATTCGGAAGTAGTGGATCAACTGATAGAGATTCAAAAAGAGTATCGTGAAATTGTAGCTGAAAGCGAGCACTTTGGTGTTGTGATAGAAAAAGCATATGCGGTAGAGAAATTATTTGATATCGATATGGGATGTGTGTTTTCGTCCCCTCAAGCTCAGTTGTTTTTAGATGTTACTTTCCCCGTGATATGGGAAAAGAGAGCGGATATTCAAATAAAATTCCGTAAAAAATATAATAATATCGCTAGTCGGTTTTGTGAAATATTAAATGAAGCATATGAACAGTATTCGAAATACTATTCCGTGGAAACTCTAAAATTACTTGATCAGTTTAAGCACAAGGTTAGAAAAGAATACTCATATTACAATGGATATTTGGATTATATCGCTCCTGAATATTATCAGGATAAAACGAAGTATGAAATTGGCTATACATATTTTCTACCGGGACTCGGGTTTTCCATGTGGAATGCTTTCGAATTGCTGCAGAATAAGATTCGTGCACAGGTTATTCCCTTATTAAAGCAATATAGTAATGATGGAATAATTGTAGGATGCCGTTTGCCAGATATTCAGAGAACGGCAACATTCTTTACCAGAGAGAAAAGCTGTGTTGGCGAAGAAAAAATTGAGATTATTGCAAATGATAAATACCGGGATATTTTTACAGATTTATACGAAGGAAAAAAGAACACTAAGGATGTAAAAAATCCAATGAACCGAAGTCAACCATACAATCCAACTTATGGTGTTTTGTTTGAAATAGTGTTTGACATGATTAAGCATCCACTTATTAATACATGGAGGCTGATGGATTTATTATGCAGAAACAAGGAGATATATTTCAAAAGGGATGTGACAGGATTATATGAAGGTTGTGTTTTGGCCCTGAGCAAGCTGTCAGACAAGATTATTACTGCGGGAACAGATAATACAAAGGGAAATCAAAGTCTTACATCTTATAAAAGAGATCTTCATGCATTTTATTATAAAGGGCAAAAGTACGTTCTTCTTTCTAAAATTGGATTGGATAATAATGATGCTAATAAATCCGTTGATTCTTGCAGATTGAGTGCAGCTGTTACAAGTAGGTATCATAATCTTTATCCAATTGTGAAAGTTCTGGTTTATGAATACCTGAGAATTTTTAGAGACAATCTGAAAGAAATGTTAATGGAAACAATAGATGCGACAGAAGTTACAAAAATTAAGAGCGATATTCAGATGGTGGAGAATGATTTGGCTTTTATTGATTCTGTTCAGTGGCATGGAGCCGATCCAGATGAGCGAAGATGGAATCTATTAGATGATATAAAGAATCTTCCGACATGGAGAAAGATGGTAAATGATGGTTTGAAAGGAGCCTACAAAATAATGGACGATAGATATCAATCAGTAATGAACAGCACAGGAATACATCAAATGATTTTGCAGGGACCTCCTGGAACATCAAAGACCTATGGCGTAAAGGAATTTCTGGCACTTCAGGCGGGACTCATTACAAAAAAAGGAGAAAGTTGGGATGAGAATGCATTAAATGCGAGACAGCTTTGCACGGAGAATGACGCATATGTTTTGCCTACAGAAGGACTTCCTGAGAACAATAATGTTTACTGGGATATCATCCAGTTCCATCCATCCTATACATACGAGGATTTTGTACGTGGAATCTCAGTATCCGCATCAGATACAAATACTACAGAGATTACAGGAGATGTATTAGAAGGAAGTACTGTGAAATATTCTATCAGAATAAAACAACCAACTCCGGTGATGTACAAAACAGTGAACCGTACACTTGGAAAGATGGCAAAAATTGCAAGAGAAAAATACAATCAGGAAAATCCGGAAAACAGTCCTAAATTTTACCTTGTTATTGATGAAATTAACAGAGCTAATCTTGCAACAGTGTTCGGTGAGCTTATTTATGCACTTGAATATAGAGATAGTGAGGTGGCTACGCCATATGCGGTTGATAAAGATACCAGATTACAGATCCCAAGTAATCTTTATATAATCGGGACCATGAATACCGCAGATAAATCAATAGCATCGATTGACTATGCAATTCGCAGACGTTTTCTGTTTTTCCCAGTTCTTCCTGACATCAAGGTTGTTTATGAAACAGTAAAAGATAGTTGGAAAGACTCAGTAGAACTTCAGTTGTTCTACATTATTGAAAAAATGTTCGAATCTTATATGAATTCTGACGATTACAATTACAATGATGTTCAGATAGGTCATACATATTTTCTGAGAAAAGCAGATGGATTTATTGCTAAGGAACAAATGAAAAACAGATTCCTTTTTCAGGTTATTCCGGTATTAAGGGAATATTACAGTGACGGAATTCTTATGAATGATGTATATGGTAAAGAACCTACAGAGTATGAAAACGCATGTATTCAGGAGATACGTAAAATGATTGAGGTATCTGATATGGATAAACTTGAAAACATGTATGAGGAATTGTCTTCTAAACTGACAAACGAAGAGATAAGAACTGGAATTAGGGCTGCTTTATTGAAGAAGAAGATCCTTCCAGAATAAACGGGGGATGCCATGAAATCAAAGGTTAAGCTGATTTCGGATTTGAAAGACTGGAATCGTGATTATGAGAAGTTAATACCTAAAGGTGCATCAGCTGCCAAAAGTATGCATGGTGTCATTCCTGACGAAATGGGTTTATATTTTGATGAAAAGGGATATTACCATACTTCTGGCTATGTAGGCGTGGGTTGGTTGAAAGATTATCAGGGAAAAACAATGGTAGATCCGGTTTCTGGCGAGAAAATTGCATTGATGATCGTTCCAAGGTTTTCCTTGAATCCATGGGAAATGCTTATTAAGGTTATGAATGATCCAGAGTATGAATTGTATATGTCTGGATCAAATGTGGATTTTTTTAAAGTACATGTAGGTGAAGAATTAGTCCCTGTACCGAATACCGAAAATGGAGGCGAGTTGCTCGCAGCAATATCATTTGTTAAAGAGTGTGAGAAGATCTGTAAGAAGCATCTTCGCCAGGCAATGGATTTCAAAGAAGAAAATTTCAATGGAAAAATTGTAGGAAACATTCAGGTTGCAAAACATATTAAGCAGAATGTTAGCCAGGCAAGAGAAGATAGGATATTTTGCAAATATCCCATATTTACAGTGGACACTCTTGAAAACAGGATTATGAAGGTGGCGCTGATTAAAGCAAAGAAGGTTTTCAGAAATAATGGAATTGCAATTAAGGAAATAGGAAAAATTTACAGTTACTGCGAGAATTCCTTAAAGACTGTTCGAACAGTAAGTATTTCAAAAAGTGATTTTAATAGAGTTAATCTCACTGGGTTTAATTCTTACTATAAAAATGTAATGGAATTGGCGAAAACTGTATTATCGGGTGTTGGAGTTGATAATTTGGTTGGAAAGAAAACTGACGGAATCAGATATGTTATTCCATATACTATTAATATGGAGAGTCTCTTTGAATTCTATGTTAGGGCTGTTTTAAAAGAGTATCTTAGAAAAAATGCTGATTCAAACATTGTATTGGATGAGTACAGAATGCCGCAGAAAAATCCACTACTTACATTAAAAGATTCGGATCAACAAGCATATTTGATGAATCATTACGTACCGGATATAGCATTACTCGAACGATTAGATGGTTATAGTAAGTATATTGCTGTATTCGATGTAAAGTACCAAAATAGTATGAATTCGGTTTATAGCGAAACAAGAAGACATAATTCACATCAATTATTGTTTTATACACTTTTGCTTAATGTAAAAAAATGTGGATTCATTTTTCCAAAACAAAGAAATACTGAAAAATTAGACGATTTGGAAATGTATGAATTGAATATTCAACCAGGTGATGCAATGGATTCCAGTGATCGAGAATATACTCAATGGCTAGCTGAATTAACACCAACATCGAACAACGGCCTGGCAGAGCAAATAATTCACTATGTTAAAGGAATTAATTCATCAAAATAAGTTAACAAGGATTGATGTTTGTTCATTGGAGGTGTTGTTGTGGCAGATGTATTAACACCTGAGCAGCGCAGAAAGAATATGCAACATATCAAGGCGAATGATACAAAGATAGAGGTTATTCTTAGAAAGGCGTTGTGGGCGAGAGGTTACCGGTACCGGAAAAATTACAAGGAGCTTCCAGGAAAGCCAGATATTGTATTGACTAAGTATAAGATTGCAATTTTCTGTGATGGAGAATTTTTCCATGGAAAAGACTGGGAAATTTTGAAACCAAGACTAGAAAAAAGCAATAATAGCGAATTCTGGATTAGCAAAATATCTAGGAACAAGGAGAGAGATGATGAAATCAACAAGAAATTATTATTCCTTGGTTGGACTGTAATTCGGTTTTGGGGCAATGAAATAAAAAAAGAAACGGACATGTGTATCAGGGTGATTGAAGAAGCTATTTTTGATGAGGAAATGAAGGACTGTGAGGAATATAATTAGTTAGAGTCATAAGTTTTAGTGTTAGCAATATTGAATTATAAATCACATTTTTAGTGCATGTTTTGTGGTAAATAATGGCTTAAAACCTGTGATTGAGTACAAAGCTTAAAGCATCAGAATGCGTTTGGTAAGTATTTCAAGATAATATATACGATGATAGGAACTATTTATGAAAAACAAAACCCTAGACTACTACAACCACCACGCCCAATCCTTCATCTCCACAACCGTATCCGTAAACTTCAAATCCGTCCAGGACAAGTTCATCCACGCCTTAAATGGTCCTAAAGTCCTTGATTTTGGCTGTGGCTCTGGCCGGGATACAAAGTATTTCTTAGAATCTGGTCTTCAGGTGACTGCGGTGGATGGATCGGAAGAGATGTGCCGGTATGCCAGTGGATTTACCGGTATCCAGGTTCAGAATATGCTGTTTCAGGATTTGGATATACAGAATCAGTATGATGGAATCTGGGCCTGTTCTTCGATTTTGCATCTTCCGAAAATAGAGTTGCGTGTAGTATTATCAAAGATGGCGGATGCGCTGCGTGATGATGGAATTATCTACACATCGTTCAAATATGGAAATTTTGAGGGCGAGCGCAACGGAAGATATTTTACTGATTTTACAATAGAAACATTTACGGATTTCATAAAGGATCTGGAGAAAATCAGAATGGAAACATACTGGATTTCAACGGATGTAAGACCTGGAAGAGGCGAGGAAAAATGGCTGAATGTAATGCTGCGAAAACATTAGACAACGCGGTTTTAGAAGGATATGACACCGATGTCATGACGGGTGACCGGGACAAAAGAAGGTATGTACCTGTTCAGTAGGTCTGCGCATTCACTGCGCTGACCGTACGAAAGCATGGGCTTGCAGGCAAAAATCCCATTGCCGAAGGCAATTTTCAATGGATTTTTGCTCGTAACTGTGAGGGTACTGAACAGTTACGAAGATATTTGTATTATCAACTGATCCACAGCATGCGCAAGGCGGATCGCATCGATATCATTGTCTCTTTTTTGATGGAATCCGGTGTGAAAATGCTTTTGGAAGAACTGAAAAAGGCTATGAAGCGCGGAGCGAAGGTCCGCATTCTGACTGGAAATTATCTTGGCATTACGCAGCCATCGGCATTGTATCTGATTAAACATGAGCTGGGAGAGCTTGTGGATCTTCGATTTTATAATGAAAGGAATCGGTCTTTTCATCCAAAATCTTATATCTTTCATTATGCAGATCACAGCGAGATTTACATAGGTTCTTCCAATATTTCCCGCAGTGCGCTGACGTCCGGGATTGAGTGGAATTACCGGTTCAGCAGCCACCGGGATCCTGAAAATTACGAGAAATTTTATCGCACATTTGAAGATCTGTTCCAGAATCATTCCATTGTGATTGATGATAAAGAATTAAAGCGGTATTCGAAAAGCTGGCACAGACCTGCGGCTTCCAAAGATCTGGATCGTTATGACAATGCGGAAGAAGAGGAAGATACAAAGGTAAGATTTCTGTTTGAGCCGCGGGGAGCGCAGATTGAAGCGCTTTGTGCGCTGGAAAACAGCAGGGCAGAAGGTGCTTCGCGGGGAATTGTCCAGGCGGCTACGGGGGTTGGAAAGACATATCTGGCGGCTTTTGATTCCAAGAATTACCGGAGAGTGTTGTTTGTGGCGCACCGGGAGGAGATTCTGAATCAGGCGGCGGTTTCTTTCTGGAATGTCAGAAATTCGGATGATTACGGATTTTTTCATGGAAAAGAAAAAACGACCGGTAAGTCGGTGATATTTGCTTCTGTCTCTACACTGGGGCAGAGGGAATATTTGACAGAAAAGTATTTTCCGAAAGATTATTTCGATTATATCGTTATTGATGAATTTCATCACGCAGTAAACAATCAGTATCTTCAGATTGTGAATTATTTTAAGCCGAAGTTCCTGTTGGGCCTGACTGCCACGCCGGAGCGGATGGATGGCCGCAATATATACGAAATATGTGATTATAATGTGCCCTATGAAATTTCACTGGGAGAGGCGATTAACAAGGGAATGCTGGTGCCGTTTCGCTATTACGGCATTTACGATGACACCGATTATTCCAAATTGCATGTGGTAAAGGGCCATTACACGGAAAAGGAACTGAATGAAACGTATCTGGGAAATGTCCATCGGCATGAACTGATTTACAAATATTACAATAAGTACGGATCGAAAAGAGCATTGGGCTTTTGCTCCACCAGGGAGCACGCGGAAGAAATGGCAATGGAATTCAGCAAAAGAGGAATTCCATCGGCTGCGGTTTACAGCGGTGCGCCCGGAGCGTATGCAGAGGAGAGAAATGCCGCAATTGAAAAGCTGAAGTCCGGCGAAATCCGGGTGATTTTTTCGGTGGATATGTTTAATGAAGGCGTGGACATTCCATCCGTGGACATGGTCCTGTTTTTGCGGCCAACGGAATCGCCGGTTGTATTTCTGCAGCAGCTTGGCCGGGGCTTAAGACGCAGCGCCGGCAAGGAATATCTGACCGTGCTGGATTTTATCGGGAACTATGAGAAGGCAGGAAATGTGAGAAGATTCCTGACTGGAAATGCTGGTTCCGCGGCAATGTCATACCGCCCGTCGGACCGGGAAGGAATTCCAGATGACTGTCTGATCGATTTCGATATGCGGCTGATTGATCTGTTTGCGGAGATGGACAAAAGACAGCTGAGAATCCGGGATCAGATTCAGGCGGAATATTTTCGGGTAAAAGAAAAGCTGGGAAGAAGACCTTCCCGCATGGATTTATTTACCTACATGGATGATGCTGTCTATCAGCTTGCCATGTCGCATACGAAAGACAATATTTTCAGGGATTATCTTGGCTTCTTGCATGCATTGGGTGAGACTACGGAAATGGAAAATGAGTTGATGCAGGGCATTGCAAAAGAATTCTTAAATGTTCTGGAGACAACGAGCATGACCAAGGTCTATAAAATGCCTGTCTTGATGGCATTTTACAATGACGGTGATATCCAGACCGATCTGACGGCCCCGCAATTGCTGCAGGCCTGGAAACAGTTCTTCGACCAGAACCGGAACTGGAAAGATCTGGACAAGCGGATTACCTATGAAAAATATAAAGCAATGTTGGATAAAGACCATTTGAAGAAAATCGTTTCAATGCCGGTTCATTTCCTTCTGGAATCAGGAAAAGGATTTTTTGAGGAGAAGAGTGGCTATGTGATTTCGCTGAGAAGCGAGTTGCAGAGCTGGGTTAAGAATGAGGCGTTGAAAGAGCAGATGAAGGATATTATAGAATATCGTGCGATGGATTATTATCGGAGGAGGTATCGGGAGGGCAGACTATGAATAAAAAAGAAATCACCTCAATCGATTAAGGATTTTTGAAGAATATTTCGGAAGTGCTGGAGAAGGCGAGGGAAAACGCCAAAACAGCAGTCAACCTCGCTATGGTCTATGCCTATTATGAAATTGGCAGAATGATTGTGGAGGAAGAACAGCATGGTGAAAACAGAGCAGCATATGGTAAGCAGATCTTAAAGGAGCTTTCAACATATTTGACTGGTACATTTGGAAAGGGATATTCCGCAGAGAATCTAAAACTCATGCGACGGTTTTATAACGTTTATTCGCATGATCAAATTGGGGAAACAGTGTTTACCCAATTCGAAAATCTTCCGACAGTCAGTACCGGCAGAAAGTACAGCAATTTTTGCTGGAATTAGGTACTGGCTTCGCATTCATCGGCAGACAGGTACGTTTTACCTTTGATGAGGAACACTTCATGGTTGATCTGGTTTTCTACAATCGTCTGCTGCGCTGCTTTGTGCTGTTTGATCTGAAAATCGGCATGTCGCATTATTTGAGGCTTAAGTATGATAAGATTGAGAGGTATGGTATCAAATCATGTTAACCTGGTCAGAATTTTACAATCAATTTTCCATACAACTGAATGAACAGCAGCAAAGTGCCGTGCAGAGCGTGACGGGCCCGGTGCTTCTTCTTGCGGTTCCGGGCTCAGGAAAAACGACGGTACTGGTTACACGCCTTGGTTATATGATCTTCTGCAGGGGGATTGCTCCCGAGAAAATTCTGACGGTAACGTACACGGTGGCGGCGACAAAAGATATGTCGGAGCGTTTTGCGAGTCGGTTTGGGCAGGAGCTGGCAGACCGCCTGGAGTTTCGTACCATTAATGGAATCTGCGCCAGGGTGATTCAGTATTATGGACGGAAAACGGCACGGACTGCTTTTTCGCTTCTCACGGATGAGAAACGGATTTCCGCGATTTTGTCTGCAATCTATCAGAAAACGGAGCGGGTTTATCCGACGCAGGGCGATCTGAAGAATGTCCGAACCCTGATCACGTACATAAAAAACCGGATGCTGAATGAGAAAGAAATTGAGGCGTTAGATGAAACAGCCGAGATTCAGATTTCCGCGATTTATAAAGAATACTGCAAGCATTTGCGGGAAAACCAGCTGATGGATTACGATGATCAGATGGTTTATGCCTACAACATGCTGCGGAAAATTCCTTGGCTGTTAGAGTATTTTCAGGATCAGAATCCATATATCTGTGTGGATGAGGCCCAGGACACTTCCAAAATCCAGCATGCGATCATTGCGCTGCTGGCATCCAGAACGGAAAATCTTTTTATGGTAGGAGATGAGGACCAGAGTATTTACGGATTCCGTGCAGCTTATCCGGAAGCTTTGCTGGAATTTGAGCAGCATCATCCTGGGGCGAATGTGCTTCTGATGGAGGAAAATTTCCGCTCCGATGCGAACATTGTTCAGGCCGCGGATTCCTTTATCCAGAAAAATACGTTGCGTCATGAAAAGCATATGCGTCCGTCAAGATCAAAGCAGAGGGAGCTGAGGGAGATTTCGGTTGCGAACAGAAAAGCGCAGTATTCTTATCTTTTGAAGGTGGCCGCGGGGTGCACAAATCAGACTGCAGTTCTTTACCGGGATCATGAATGCGCTCTTCCGTTGATTGATCTTCTGGAACGAAACGGAATTCCATATCGGATGCGCAATGCGGACATGACATTTTTTACCAACCGGGTTGTAATAGATATCAGCAATATTATAAAGCTGGCGGCTGATCCGCAGAATACGGATTTGTTTTTGCAGGTTTATTATAAGCTTGGGACGTATCTGCGCAAACAGGATGCTCACAAAATCGCGGATATCCGCAGAAAACAGAAATTGTCTGTCTGGCAGGCAGCCCTTCAGTACGGAGATCTGGATGGTTATGTAAAAGGCAGCATTAGCGCAATCCAGACACATATGAAGCATTTGCTGGAGGAACCGGCAGGCAAGGCAATTTACCGGATTGTTCAGTACATGGGATATCAGGATTACCTGACCAGAAGTGAGATTAAGGATAACAAACTGGATACCTTAAGGATTCTTGCGGCATTGGAGGAGTCACCAATCCGTCTGGTGGAGCGCCTGAGTGAGCTGCAGCAGATCATAAAGGAGAAGCTGCCGGATTACAGCTGCCCGTTTATTTTGTCAACGATTCATGCCAGCAAGGGACTGGAGTACGATACGGTGTATCTGCTTGATGTGATTGATGGAATTTTGCCGGATCAGATTTTACAAAATCCCGGAACGGCATCCAAAGAAGAATTGGAATGCTATGAGGAAGAACGTCGTTTATTTTATGTAGGGATTACGAGAGCAAAAAATCAGCTGAATGTATTTACCATGAAGCCGCAAAGTTTGGATTTTTGTGATGAATTATTTGGGCGGAAGGTCCTAAAAAAGTCAATGGAAATACCAAAGAGAGCAGCTACAGTGAACCAGCTCAAAATAAAACGTGAGCAGCCGAAAACAATTTCCGATACAGCGTATCAGGCATTTCTGGAGCAGCTTGGAGTTGGTATGGTCGTGGAGCATAAACGCTTTGGAGAAGGCGTGATCACAGGAATGCCAAAAGGAAAAATCAGGATCACTTTTGAAGAAGGAACGAAGTCATTTCAGGCCAGGGCACTGGCTGAAAGCGGAATGCTGAAGCTGTGATCAGATACGCTATCTATTTCAGACGAATATCATCACTATAGAAAAGAAATTTTCACGAAGTTCTCAATATAATAAATTGGAGGAAAAAATATGAGCAGAGTATTAATTGTAATCGATATGCAGAATGATTTTGTGACAGGAGCTCTTGGAAGCAAAGAAGCACAGGCCATTGTTCCTAATGTGCAGGCTAAAATCAAAAAATATGCGGATCGTGGTGATCGGATCATTTTTACCAGGGACACGCATGAAGAAAATTATCTGGATACAGCGGAGGGGAAAAAACTTCCGGTAATACATTGTATCAAAGGCACAGATGGTTGGCAGATTATACCGGAACTGGAAGTGGAAGGCTGTGAGTACATAGATAAACCGACCTTTGGATGGCTTAACTGGAGTGGATTTGATGAGTATGATGAAATAGAGCTTGTGGGTGTGTGTACCGATATCTGCGTGGTTTCCAATGCTTTGATTTTGAAAGCCATGTATCCAGAGACGGTAATTTCGGTAGATGCAGGCTGTTGTGCCGGGGTTACGCCGGAAAAACATGAGGCTGCGCTGGAGACAATGAAGAGCTGTCAGATTGATGTGTGGGGCGAGTAGAAGAATGCAAGTTAACAGCTGTCTACAAAACGTTCAAAATTCAGATCGACTTAGGAAAATAAATATTGGTCATCAATCTGACAGACGAGTTCTCTGATCAAGCCAAAGAAAAAGCAGATGAAAACGGAATCATTCTGATCAACGGATTAACATTTGCGTCTCTTCTTGTGAGGTATGGAATAGAGGTTGATATACGATAAAGTGCCTGGTCGGCAAATCGGAAGTTGAAGGAGCATCACCGTTATGATTAGAAAATTACGAAAAGCGGATATAAATAAAGTTGCAGATATATGGTTGGATACTAATATAAAGGCTCATTATTTTATCCCTGCTCAATATTGGAAAAGAAATTTTGATTTAGTAAAAGAACTGCTATTACAGGCCACTGTCTATGTTTACGAGGATAAGCAGGAAATACAGGGGTTTGTAGGGCTGAGTGACGAATACATTGAAGGTATTTTTGTTTCTGCCGAAATGCAGTCTCAAGGTATAGGCAAAATTTTGTTAAACTATGTAAAGGGGAAAAGAAACAATTTACTTTTAAATGTATATCAAAAAAATGCACGGGCAATATCTTTTTATCAAAGAGAAGGGTTTGAAATCCAGTGCAATGGCATTGATGAAGCTACCGGGGAAAGAGATTATGCAATGGCATGGCAACGGAAATAGATGCCATTGTGAATGCCGCAAATGATGGCCTTTGGGAAGGCAGTGGTGTTTGACAAATGGGGAAAGTAAATAATAAACTGTTCTATTTGTGATTTTATGTTATCATAATAAGAAAAGCATATCACACAAAGGAGAACCCCATGATTCTGTTTTCGACTGTTTTAAGATTAAATAAGAATTTTACCCAGGATGATTTTATAAAGACTGTGATTGAGTGGAACCAGAACAGCCCGCATCCGGAGAATGTGATTTCGGGAATTGTATGGAACGGGGAGCGGAGCGCACGATATGGGACGGACAAGCTGTGGCTTGCGCTAGAGGAGTACCGGAATGAGAACATTATAGCGGTGCGTTATGAGAAGGTGGAGGCCAACGGTACCATCTGGGACAGCGACTATATTATGAATTTTAATACCATGAAAATGGCAATTCAGCTGGACAGAAGTTATACGGAAGATGCGCTGATCATGGATCCTGCATTTTCTACTCCGTATTTTATCCGGCTTCTGATTGAGAAGGGATATCTGCGCGCGGACGGTGATCTGCAGATTACGGAAAAACCGGTTCTGGTAACAGAAACAGAAGTCCCTAATCTGGCTGATGTGATCAATGGGCAGGCGAAGCATGACCTTCCGATTGTTTATGTATCAAAAAACGCAGAAGGAACGACAATGGTGAATACCTGGGATATGGCATACCGTCTGAAAGGGGTTGCACATGTCCTGGCGGCAGAAAACTCACAGATAGATACGCTGCTCAGTGCAGCGTGTGCGGACCAGAATGAAAAGAATGGTTCTGTTGGAATCTATTATCCAAATACGGCTGCAAAGAACAGGACATTTCCATACCACGTATATGAAGATGGCGGTAAAATGCTGGCAGACCGCATGGTGCGGAATGTCATTGACTATTGTAACGCGCAGCTGGCGGATCCGCTTTATACCTGGCAGGGCGTGAATAATGCGCTGCTATTAGACCGTCTGAAGGCTCGGACTCTTGAATTTCAGACAGCAGAACTGGAAACCAGGCGTATGAGGGAGGAAAACGATGAACTTCTCGATTCTGTAGATAAGGATCTGGTCCGCTTAAGAAAACAGGTGGAGGAACTCACCAGAACCAATGAAGCTTTAAAGTATGAAAACCAGGGTCTGCGCTCCAAATTAAACCGTACGGATGCCGCACCGATTCTGTACCTGGGCGAGGAAACAGAGCTTTTCCCGGATGAGATCAAGGCAATTCTTCTGGACGCGCTGGAGGCAGAATTACCCAAGTACGAGGAAAAGACACGCAGACATACGGTAATTGAAGACGTGATCCGCGAGAACGACTGCAAGAAAACAGCCGGAGAAAAGGCTGAGAAGCTGAAAAATCTGCTGAAAGGCTATAAGTCCCTGAGCGGATCCCTGAAACGGGAACTGCAAAATATGGGATTTGAGATCACCGATGACGGAAAACACAGCAAGCTGACCTACTACGGAGACAGCCGTTACATGGCAACCCTGGCGAAAACACCGAGCGATGGACGGTCGGGGAGTAATATTGCGGCGGAGATGATCCGGACGATGTTTTAGAGGGCGCAGGAATCATTTGCTGACAGAACTGACGCAGGCTGTTCGAAGCATAGATGAAAAAGATTTGGAACCACGCCAGATTGCATCCGTGTTGGGTGGAAGGCCAGGGTAAATAAGAAAAAGGCCTATAGGACGGAGTACTCCGTTCCCACAGGCTCCCCATGGTACTATATTCTTAGTCTTCTGGAAGCATTAATTGACACTTGCCATGATAGGCATTGCAAGTATACAACAGGTTGTATCCACCATTATTGTCTTCGGGTGAAACCCATAGACATCCGGCTTTTAGTTTTACAGTATGTCCTGTTAATTGAAAAGAAGTGAGCCCTGGCTTTCCCCATTCATTCAAGTATTCATCCTTGACTGTTTCTGTTTCCATAAAATCATACTGGAGCTGCGAATAGTAGCTTCTTACATTGGCCCAGTCTGTCGCAACTCTGGCTTTATGAAGCTGCTGACTGAAGATCGGAACGGAGATCGCTACAAGAACTCCAATAATAGCAACAACGACCAGGAGCTCTGACAGCGTGAATCCATCGTTTTTCTTTTTCATAGCACTTCACCTCCTTATATAATCAAGTGTTTTCTATTGAAATTAGCCGCGAAAGGTCTGCTCCGTTCATTCCGGAGAGCCGTGAGCATATCGGTGGCGCGGAGCATACGGTTCAAATCATGAAACAGGCTCCAGTCCTGATTTTTGTGGTGAATCCATTGGCTTCAGGCTTCGATAAGGCACTATCAAACGATGAAAGGGTGTCGGATATCTGCAATGCGCAGTCTATCGGGGCCGTCATCGAAAACATGATGCTGGAAGCTACGGACCTGGGGTTAGGAAGTCTCTGGATCTGCAATTCTTTCTTTGCACAGCAGGAACTAAGCGAGTGGGCCGGAGGCGAGCTGTACGCCATTCTGGCGCTGGGATATCCGGATGAAGCTCCGGAAGCTAGACCGAGAAAGAACATGGAGAGTGTGGTCGAGTGGAGGGGAAAGTGGAATGAGTAATTACTACGTTTTCCGAATAAATTATGATGATCGTTTTAAGCTGATTCGAAGAGAATTGGTAAATCATCATCTGTTGAGACAGGGCTGGGGAACCTATGGCATGGCTCTGGATTCCTCGTATGATACCTTTAAGGCAGGGTGGCAGTCTGAATGGGAAAAGGATCTTCCAGACGAAATGATGCGCGCCCGGTACAATAATCTTTCCATCATGCTGAAAATCGAGCCGGGGGATTATATCATCGTACCGAAGGTCAGCGTGGAGGAGGATTATGTGTGCCGAAGCTTCGTCATCGCAAAATGTAAGAAGAAATATTATTTTGATGTTCTTGCGGAAGCAGAGGATTTCGGTCATATCATAGAGGTCGAAGATGTCTTCAGCTGCAGCTATGATAAGAATCTTCATGCTCAGAATATTAAGAGCAAGTTTATAGCGTATCAGTCTCCGTTGAATCATGTACGGAGTGAATCCTTCAAGGAATCCGTAGATGAGCTTGTGCGTTTGCATGCAGAGCAGCCGGACGAATTTGCAAAGAACAGCACAGATCTGATTTCCATGATCGGCCGAGCGACTGCATCAGCGAGAAATCAATACCTCGAACAGATCAAAAGCGTGCTGCAGAAGATCGATAATCATAAATTTGAAGATATCATCGGAGAGCTGTTTATAAAGAACGGCTACACGCTGACAGATAACAACTGGTATGACGGGGAAGGCGGTGATGTGGATCTGGTCTTCGAATGCTTTAACCGGAACACCCTGATGTATAACATCTATGAAATCTGCGATGTAAAGATGCCGCATATTTATGTTCAGGCAAAAAAGAAGACCGGCAAAGACATTGGCGATATCGTAGGTGTAGATCAGCTTGTGAAGATGGAGGAGCGGATTCCGGAGAAAAACGCCATTCTGATGGTGATCAATCTGACGGACGAGTTCTCCGATGAAGCTAAAGAAAAAGCTGATGAAAACGGAATCATTCTGATCAACGGATTAACATTTGCGTCTCTTCTTGTGAGGTATGGAATAGAGGTTGATATACGATAAAGTGCCTGGTCGGCAAATCGGAAGTTGAAGGAGCATCACCGTTATGATTAGAAAATTACGAAAAGCGGATATAAATAAAGTTGCAGATATATGGTTGGATACTAATATAAAGGCTCATTATTTTATCCCTGCTCAATATTGGAAAAGAAATTTTGATTTAGTAAAAGAACTGCTATTACAGGCCACTGTCTATGTTTACGAGGATAAGCAGGAAATACAGGGGTTTGTAGGGCTGAGTGACGAATACATTGAAGGTATTTTTGTTTCTGCCGAAATGCAGTCTCAAGGTATAGGCAAAATTTTGTTAAACTATGTAAAGGGGAAAAGAAACAATTTACTTTTAAATGTATATCAAAAAAATGCACGGGCAATATCTTTTTATCAAAGAGAAGGGTTTGAAATCCAGTGCAATGGCATTGATGAAGCTACCGGGGAAAGAGATTATGCAATGGCATGGCAACGGAAATAGATGCCATTGTGAATGCCGCAAATGATGGCCTTTGGGAAGGCAGTGGTGTTTGACAAATGGGGAAAGTAAATAATAAACTGTTCTATTTGTGATTTTATGTTATCATAATAAGAAAAGCATATCACACAAAGGAGAACCCCATGATTCTGTTTTCGACTGTTTTAAGATTAAATAAGAATTTTACCCAGGATGATTTTATAAAGACTGTGATTGAGTGGAACCAGAACAGCCCGCATCCGGAGAATGTGATTTCGGGAATTGTATGGAACGGGGAGCGGAGCGCACGATATGGGACGGACAAGCTGTGGCTTGCGCTAGAGGAGTACCGGAATGAGAACATTATAGCGGTGCGTTATGAGAAGGTGGAGGCCAACGGTACCATCTGGGACAGCGACTATATTATGAATTTTAATACCATGAAAATGGCAATTCAGCTGGACAGAAGTTATACGGAAGATGCGCTGATCATGGATCCTGCATTTTCTACTCCGTATTTTATCCGGCTTCTGATTGAGAAGGGATATCTGCGCGCGGACGGTGATCTGCAGATTACGGAAAAACCGGTTCTGGTAACAGAAACAGAAGTCCCTAATCTGGCTGATGTGATCAATGGGCAGGCGAAGCATGACCTTCCGATTGTTTATGTATCAAAAAACGCAGAAGGAACGACAATGGTGAATACCTGGGATATGGCATACCGTCTGAAAGGGGTTGCACATGTCCTGGCGGCAGAAAACTCACAGATAGATACGCTGCTCAGTGCAGCGTGTGCGGACCAGAATGAAAAGAATGGTTCTGTTGGAATCTATTATCCAAATACGGCTGCAAAGAACAGGACATTTCCATACCACGTATATGAAGATGGCGGTAAAATGCTGGCAGACCGCATGGTGCGGAATGTCATTGACTATTGTAACGCGCAGCTGGCGGATCCGCTTTATACCTGGCAGGGCGTGAATAATGCGCTGCTATTAGACCGTCTGAAGGCTCGGACTCTTGAATTTCAGACAGCAGAACTGGAAACCAGGCGTATGAGGGAGGAAAACGATGAACTTCTCGATTCTGTAGATAAGGATCTGGTCCGCTTAAGAAAACAGGTGGAGGAACTCACCAGAACCAATGAAGCTTTAAAGTATGAAAACCAGGGTCTGCGCTCCAAATTAAACCGTACGGATGCCGCACCGATTCTGTACCTGGGCGAGGAAACAGAGCTTTTCCCGGATGAGATCAAGGCAATTCTTCTGGACGCGCTGGAGGCAGAATTACCCAAGTACGAGGAAAAGACACGCAGACATACGGTAATTGAAGACGTGATCCGCGAGAACGACTGCAAGAAAACAGCCGGAGAAAAGGCTGAGAAGCTGAAAAATCTGCTGAAAGGCTATAAGTCCCTGAGCGGATCCCTGAAACGGGAACTGCAAAATATGGGATTTGAGATCACCGATGACGGAAAACACAGCAAGCTGACCTACTACGGAGACAGCCGTTACATGGCAACCCTGGCGAAAACACCGAGCGATGGACGGTCGGGGAGTAATATTGCGGCGGAGATGATCCGGACGATGTTTTAGAGGGCGCAGGAATCATTTGCTGACAGAACTGACGCAGGCTGTTCGAAGCATAGATGAAAAAGATTTGGAACCACGCCAGATTGCATCCGTGTTGGGTGGAAGGCCAGGGTAAATAAGAAAAAGGCCTATAGGACGGAGTACTCCGTTCCCACAGGCTCCCCATGGTACTATATTCTTAGTCTTCTGGAAGCATTAATTGACACTTGCCATGATAGGCATTGCAAGTATACAACAGGTTGTATCCACCATTATTGTCTTCGGGTGAAACCCATAGACATCCGGCTTTTAGTTTTACAGTATGTCCTGTTAATTGAAAAGAAGTGAGCCCTGGCTTTCCCCATTCATTCAAGTATTCATCCTTGACTGTTTCTGTTTCCATAAAATCATACTGGAGCTGCGAATAGTAGCTTCTTACATTGGCCCAGTCTGTCGCAACTCTGGCTTTATGAAGCTGCTGACTGAAGATCGGAACGGAGATCGCCACAAGAACTCCAATAATAGCGACAACGACCAAGAGCTCTGCCAGCGTGAATCCATCGTTTTTCTTTTTCATAGCACTTCACCTCCTCATATAATCAAGTGTTTTCTATTGAAAATTCAAGGTTTTTCAACCTTTCATATCTCAGTGAATAAGCCACATCTATAAGCATTTCGATGTATCAGTGTCAGGTACTGAAATAGCGGTTGAATGGTATACCCTTCCCTCTATGGCAGCTAACCTCCTATATCCACCAGGATCATAATCCACACGTTTAGTCTGCATCGCATAATCTCTAACTAATCCTACTATAACATTCGGATCCTTACGGTCATTTTTAGTTGTATTATTGTCGTTTTGCGTTCTGTGTGTAAGACTTCATTGTAGATACCTCTCTCTGTTCAATAAGATTTTTACTAACCTGTCAGTCAATAGTCTTATTGTACTCTGAGGTATTTTCAATTTTCAACATCCAGGTTTTTTATTATACAGAAAGTTCCGATTTTGTTCAACTATTATATCTTGAAAACGTAAAAACACAAATGGAATCTATAAGGATTCGAAGGCAGAAGAGCGTATTGGTCTTTCGATCTTTCGAGGTCTGCTGGGAGAGCACACAAAGAAAAAAGAAGCCAAAACTACTACAAAATAAAGAAAAAGATAGCATTATGCTACGAGAAAATAACAAATACCAGAAAAGATTATCTGCACAAGATGTCACATGAGATTATCAGCGAAAACCAAGTGATAGTTTCGGAAGATAAATAAATTTTATGCCAGCAGTCAGCTGTGTGCCGTTTGCGGATACCAAAATACAGAAACAAAAAAACTGTCCGTAAGGGAATGGGTAGTTCACGTGGAAAACATGTGGGGTGAGACAAAAGAAGGGGTGAAGCGCTACTGTATCCAGCCGGAGGAATTACTGGATCTGTTAAAAGCCATTGGCTCCGACAATCTGGGTATCTGCTGGGATACAGAACACGGCGCCATCGAAAACCTGGACCAGGATAAGGCGATCGCCAAAGTAGGTCCCTATCTTCGGGCTACCCACATTTCCGACCAGACAGACCGGGGAAATGTTCATGTGCTTCCTTATACAGGAAATACAGACTGGGATATGATTTTAAAAGCTCTGGCAAAGGCAGATTATAAAAGGGCTTTTACCTATGAGATCCAGCATTATCTTCTTGCTATGCCGGAGAAGCTGGTGCCGGATGCCATCCTTCTCAGCTACAAAGTAGGCGAAGAGATGGCAGACCAGCTGGAGCATTATAAAAAGATATTAGCTTAACCCTTTGACAGGCGGCTGTTGTGATACTCACCGGAAAAAGTAACGTCCTCTCCAAACCATGCAGGCGGGTTAAATGCCTTTGCTTCCTCTTCACTGGCAAATTCTACCTCTGCAAGGATAAGACCGTCGTAGTGGCCTTCAAAGACGTCTAATTCAATGGTAAGGTGATCATTTCCCGGAACCGGGATCATATATCTCTTTTTTGTAAGGATAATGCCATCTGCCTTGGCAAGCAGATGTTCATAGGCTTCTTTATTCAGAGGAAGATTATATTCTTCCCTGGATAAGAGGCCTTTTCCCTTGTAGGTGAGATAGTAGTCATCATTGTCCCTGCGGACCCGGACCACAGGATCTGTATTTAAGTAGGCCTGTTCGATCTGTCTGCAGGGAAAAGATGTACACCCTTCAGGGATTTGTTTAATGAGAAATTTTCTTTCGATCTCCATGTAGATACTCCTTCTGGTTGTGTGCTTTTTTAACAATATTTTGCACGTTTTGGTATACACTATCATAGCATTTATCTCTTTTCAGAAAAAGGGAAAAATGGTAAAATAAATAAAGTTTCAGATCGGTTACACATTATATGTATAAAGGGAGAATAAAAAATGTCAAAAGTTTTTGCGTTTCTTGCAGATGGGCTGGAAGAAGTGGAATGTCTTGCAGTAGTAGACGTTCTTCGCCGTGCCGGAGCAGAAGTAACACTTGTATCAGTAACAGGAAGCCGTGAGATCACAGGCTCTCATCATATTCATTTTCAAGCAGATGCCCTTTTTGATGAAACAGCAGCAGAAGAAGCAGATGTATTATTCCTCCCAGGAGGTATGCCGGGAACCAATACATTAAAGGCTCATGAAGGCTTAAAGAATGCGATCTGCAAGGCAAACAAGCAGGGGCGCCGCATTGCAGCCATCTGCGCAGCTCCAAGTATCCTTGGGGAAATGGGACTGTTAAAGGGAAGAACAGCCACCTGCTATCCAGGTTTTGAGGACAAGTTAGAGGGTGTTTCCTACACCCGTCAGGGCGTGATCACAGATGGAAATATCACCACAGCAAGAGGACTTGGATATGCCTTAGATCTGGGGATCGAACTGATCCGTCTGCTGATGGGACCTCAGCATGCACAGATGGTAAAGGATTCCATCCAGTACGACCAGGTATAAGGAATATAGATTATCATATTAAAATAAGTAACAGGAGTAAAAAAGACTGCACAGATAAGAAGTGCGGTCTTTTTTTCTAACTAATAATTGGGAAAAACTGGAAATTTAAAAATACATTAATGCTTTTAAATGTGTCAAAAAAATAAAGTAAAAAACCGGAAATGTGTCAAAAACAAAAAAGGAGCGGGAAAAATGTTCTGTTATAATAAAGGCACAAAGTTAAAGATTCACAGAAATCAAAAAGGAAAGGGGAATGAAGAAGCATGACAGAAAGACAGATGGATATTCTGTATTACCTTCATGCGCAGGATGATTTTGTTCCTGTATCAGATATTTCAGTGGCCTTGCAGGTATCTGTGAAAACCATAAGAAATGAATTACTGATCATACAGGAGGTGATCAAAAAGGAAAGCCTGGGAACATTGGAGAAAAAGCCCAGACTGGGAATAAAGCTGGTAATTGAAGCTGAGGTCTGGGAGAGATATACAAGACAGCTGGAAAGTAAAGGGTTAACCGCAGAAGAAGCGGATGAGAAAAGCCTGTTGATCTATTATCTTCTTACAAAAGGACAGATTAATTATACAGAGATCCAAAAATATCTATATATGGGTCGTTCGGCAGCAGAAAGACTTATACCTGAGGTGGAAAAATGGCTGAAAAACCGAAAGATTACCCTGGAAAAGGGACGGGGAAAAGGATTTTGGATTCTTTGTGATGAATTTTCCTGGCGGATTGCGATGTGGAATCTTTTCCTAAGGATAAAAAAGGAAAAATATACATGCAGGCAAAAAGGGGAGTATTTGCTGATAGAAGATTTTTTAAAAGGGTTTGATACCAATGGAATCAACAAAGCAATTTGCTTTTTAGAACGGCAGTACAGTTTTTCTTTTGGATATGAAGCTCATATACAAATGTTTTTCTTATTATCCTTATCCATTGTCCGGGCAAGAAATAATAAAAATGTTCAATTACCGGATGTTTCACCTATAAAGGTAAAAGAAAGATATACAAAACATATTACGGAAACGTTGATCAAAGAACTGGAAAGAAATTATAGCTTATCTTTGCAGGATACAGAGAAACAATTTATTGAATTCGCAGTTGGGATTTCTGATATCCAGATCTTTCAGGATGAAAAGCAGATGCTGCAATGTGAAGCAGATGATATAGAACTTTGCTATTTCAGTATACGTTTGATCTCACTGTTAAGTGATATTGTAAATGTTAATCTCAGACAGGATCTGTTTTTTTCAAAAACTTTGTTTTTACAGCTGCGTTCCATGATCGTAAGGTTACAGTACAATATAAAAATTGTAAATCCGCTTTTAAAACAGGTAAAGCAAAAATATCCAAATGTTTTTGCAGCAGTTTATGGGGCAGGCGTATATTTTGAGAAAGAATTGGGATTGGAATTAAATGAGCATGAAATGTGCAGTCTTGCATTACTTTTAGGAGGTGCTATAGAGCGCAGCCTTTCCCGAGTTTCAGCCTGTGTGATCTGTGATTACGGAATTGGAATGTCGCAGATCCTGCGGGAACAGTTAGAGCGTAATATAAGTGATCTCTGTATTACAGAAGTTCTTTCTATAAGGGAAATAAGAAAATTGAAATCAGTTTCCTGTGATCTGGTGATCACCACAATGCAATTGGATACGCCTTATTATGGAAAAGAAGTAGTGGTTGTAGATTGCCTGATGACCCAGTATGACATACGAAATATTGAAAATCGTATGAAGCAGGTAAGAAGACGAAAATTGAAAACAAAACAGCCCTGTAATCAGTTGCATATCCAGAAAAATCTTTTTTGTGAAGAATTTGTGCATCTGAATCTTGAAATAAATGATAAAAACGAACTGCTTCATATGCTGTGCAAACAATTAGAGGACAGTGGTTACGTTACAGCAGAATTTGAAAAGTCTGTATTGGAACATGAGGTAACAGCACCTACAGCTCTTGGAAAAGGAGTTGCGATCCCTCACGGAAATGCCAAATGTGTTATAAGGCCTGCGGTTATGGTTGCCACATTGAAACGACCAGTGAAATGGCAGGAAGACGAAGATGCAGATGTTATATTTCTTCTTGCATTTAATCTGGATGATTCTATGGGAATGAAGGAGGAAACTGTAAAGTTTTACAGTGTTTTTCTGGATCTGTGGGATGAAGAAGCAGAAGTGGAAGCAATCCGGAATATGCAGGATGGGCATTGGTTGGCAGTAGAAATGAATCGAAGGATTCAGGCTGCAGTAAACAGTAGCAGAGAAAAAGGGGAGGAAGGAAAATGACAGGAGAAATGACTATTGAAAATGTGATTAACAGGTCATGTATTAACCTTCACATGAAGGGAAGGGATAAGAAAGAAGTAATTGAAGAAATGGCGGAGATGTTTGATCGGGCCGGAGTTTTGGTGGACAAAGCTGGATATATTAAAGCTGTGTATGAAAGAGAGAGTGAAGGTCCTACTGGAATTGGAGATCAGGTTGCGATCCCTCATGGAAAGACAGCTGCTGTAGGCAAGACTGCTATGGCAGTAGGAAGACTGGATAAGGGAATTGAATGGGAGACGCTGGGAGAAGGAACAACAAGAGCTTTTGTTATGTTTGCTGTAAATGATAAAGATACATCAGAGCTGGTTTCATTATTATCACAGGTAGCTATAGCGCTTTGTGATGAGAAGGTAATAGAAACATTATTAAACACAGAGAGTGAAGCAGAAATATTCACTTTATTTAACAGAAAGGGGGAGCAGTGAATGAAGATCGTAGGAGTAGCAGCATGTACCGCAGGAATAGCACATACCTATATGGCAAGGGAAAAGTTGATAAAGGGAGCAAAAGCCAGAGGCCATGAATGTGTTGTGGAAACCCAGGGAACGATCGGGACGGAACATAAATTGACATCAGAGCAGATTGCAGAAGCTGATGTAGTAATCCTGGCGGTAGATGTAAAGATCTCAGGAGAAGAACGCTTTAAGGGAAAACCGGTGATCCGAGTGGGGACGGCAGCAGTGATCAAAAATGCCATCGGTTTTATTGAAAAAGTAGAAAAAGCGTTAGAAAACAAAAATTAAAAAGGAGAAGGACTATGAAAGAACATGGAGTGATCGCAATTATTAAGAAACATGTATTGACAGCAATTGGTTATATGATTCCTTTAGTAGTAGCTGCTGGATTGTGTATGGCTTTAGGACAGTTTATTGACGGAGATGTTCGTAATTCTACATCAGGTATTGGCTGGTATCTGTATAAAGCCGGTGGCTTTGGAATGTCGGCAGTAGTTCCTGTTATTACGGCGGGTGTTGCTTATTCTATAGCAGACAGACCTGGTATTGCACCTGGCTTGATTCTTGGCTTTATCTGTACGGAAATTAAAGCTGGTTTTATCGGTGGTATCGTAGCCGGATTTTTAGTTGGCTATCTGGTATTGGCTGTAAAAAAATATGTAAAGCTTCCAAGCGCAATGCAGGGATTGATGCCGGTTATGGTGATTCCTGTACTTGTAACGGCAGTAGCATCTGTTCTTATGTTTACAGTAGTAGGGCAGCCGTTTGCATGGCTTCAGGTAACGCTGACAGCAGCAATCAGTGGTCTTCAGAATGGTTCTAAATTTGTATTTGGTGCAGTTTTAGGTGGAATGGCATGTTTTGATTTTGGTGGTCCTGTTAATAAGACAATGTCAACTTTTGTAAATGGACTTATGGTGGATGGAGTTTTAGAACCAGAAGCAGTTAAATTTGTAGGTTCCATGATTCCTCCTTTTGGAATTGCTATTTCCTGTCTCCTTACCAGAAATAAATATACAAAGGCAGAAAAGGAAGCTTTAAAAGCAGCTGTTCCTATGGGATTTTGCATGATCACAGAAGGCGTTATTCCAATCGCAGCAAGAGATTTAGTTCGTGTGGTTTTCTCCTGTGTATGTGGTTCCGCAGTTGCAGGTGGTTTATCTATGATGTGGGGATGCGGCTCACCAGTACCTCATGGCGGAATGCTTTCTGTACCGTTGTTTACTAATCCGGCAAAGTTCTGTCTGGCACTTGCTATCGGCAGTGTGATAACAGGAGTCATCTTATCATTGCTTAAAAAACCTGTAACCGAGGAAGATGAAAGCTTTGAAGATTTAGGAACAGAGACTGGTGCAGCTTCAGATGATGGGGAGATCAAAATAGAAACATTTTAAGGGAAATGAATGGGAGAATAAATAATATTTAAGGAGGAAAATAAATATGCTGATCAATATGGAGGAAATGTTAAAAGTAGCAGACAAAAATCAGTTTGCAGTAGGTGCATTTAATGCAACGGAGAGTTCACTGTTTCGTGCAGTGGTAGAAGAGGCAGAAGCGCAGAATGCGCCGGCCATTGTACAGGTAGCACCAGGTGAATTTGATTTTGCCACAAGAGATTTTTATCAGTATGTAAGGGCAAGATTATCTAACAGTAAAGTTCCCTTTGTTCTTCATCTGGATCATGGAAAAACCATTCAACAGTGTATGAAAGCGATCCAGGCAGGTTTCACATCAGTTATGCTTGATGGTTCAGAACTGCCTTATGAGGAAAATGTCCGCCTCACAAAAGAAGTAACAGACTTGGCACATATGGTAGGAGTATCAGTGGAAGGTGAGATTGGAACCATCGGAGTTATGAGTAACTCAGATGAAGGTGGAGTAGAAAATGTTACATATACAAATCCGGAAGATGTCATTGATTTTGTAACCAAAACAGGGGTTGACTGCCTTGCAATTGCAATTGGAACAGCGCATGGAATCTATCCAAAAGGATTTGTGCCAAAACTTCAGCTGGAGCTGTTAGAGCGGATCAAAGAAGTTGCACCTGTACCATTAGTCCTTCATGGTGGAAGCAACAATCCGGATGATGAGATCCGTAGGGCATGCCAGATTGGAATCCGAAAAGTGAATATTTCAAGTGATTTTAAATATGCGTTCTTTAAGAAGGTAGATGAAGTGATTCAGGAAACAGGTGGATTTGTTCCTGCTAAAGTATTGACTCCAGGAATCAATGATGCAAAACAGGTGATCCGGGAGAAAATGGAGTTATTTGGATCTTTGGGAAAGGCAGAATTATACAGATAAGGACGGGAAGAAATATGATCAATTTTGAATTTTCTAATACGACAGAAATTGTGTTTGGAAAAGGTACGCAGGAACAGGTTGGAGAGAAAATACGAAAATACAGTGACTGTAATAAGGTACTCGTAGTATATGGCTCAGACCGTATTAAGAAAAATGGGCTTTTTGATGCAGTAAGCAGTTCATTGAAACAGCAGAAAATTGATATTCTGGAATTGGGAGGCGTGAAACCAAATCCGAGGCTAAGTCTGGTGCGCAGAGGAATTGAAATATGCCGCAATGAGAAAATTGATTTTATCCTTGCGATCGGTGGCGGAAGTGCTATTGACACTGCGAAAGCAATCGGTGTTGGTGTCCCTTATGAGGGAGATGTCTGGGATTTTTATCTTGGTAAAGATACCCCAAAGAAAACCCTAAAAACAGCCGTAATTTGTACTATACCGGCAGCTGGAAGTGAATCAAGTTTAAGCTCTGTTATTACAAATGAAGATGGATGGTATAAAAAGAGTATTAATCTGGACCTGATCCGCCCGGTATTTGCCATTATAAATCCTGAACTTACATTTACATTGCCTGCATACCAGATCGGCTGTGGAGTTGTAGATATGATGACCCATATTATGGAACGCTATTTTACCAACACAACACATGTGGATCTGACAGATCGGTTATGTGAAGCAGCACTTCGCAGTATTATTGCCAATGGAGAGAAAACTTTAAAAGAGCCGGAAAATTATGACACAAGAGCCGAAATTGTCTGGGCAGGAACTCTCGCTCATAATGGATTATTAAATACAGGAAGAGTACAGGATTGGGCGTCCCATCGTATCGCGCTGGAAATGAGCGGACTTTACGATATTGCTCATGGAGCAAGTCTTTCTATTGTATATCCTGCATGGATGGAATATGTTTACAGTCATGATAAAAAACGCTTTATGCAGTTTGCAGTAAGAGTATGGGATGTAGATCTGGCATATGGAGAAGAAGATGAAATATGTCTGGAAGGTATCAGACGTATGAGAGAATTCTTTAAAAAACTGGGAATGCCTTTGACGTTTGAAGATGCCGGATTACCGACAGATGCGTTTGAAGAAATGGCCGATAAGGCAACTTATGGGGATACGATTCCAGTAGGTAATTTTGTAAAGATCGGAAAGTCTCAGATGATTGATATTTATAAACTGTGTACAGAAAGAAAATAATAAGGTAAATAGTATAAAGACTGCTGCATAACGGAGAAAATCCATTTTGCAGCAGTCTTTTAATTGGCATAGGAAACAATATAAGAGTTATTGGTAAAAACTACATAGAAATCCATCCAAATGCATTTGCCACGGAACTGATCAGGATAATGGCTGCAAAGATAGGGCACAGGTACTGGATCATAAAATAGAAGATCTTTTTTCTTCGGAATGGCTTTCCTTCTAAGGTGACTTCTTCTTCGATCTTTTTTACACCGATGACTCTGGAGACCAGAAGGCAGGTGGCAATGGCTGCGATCGGCATCATCACAGAGTTGGTGAGGAAATCAAAGAAATCCAGAAACTGCATGCCGATGATGGTCACATTTGCCAAAGGTCCGTATCCCAGACAGGATAAAGAACCAAGGGATACCATGATCACTGCCATAACAATGGTAGATTTTTTACGTCCCCAGTACAACTCATCCTCAAAGGTAGAAACGGCGCTTTCGGTCAGTGCGATGGAGCTGGTCATTGCTGCAAATAATACCAGTAAGAAGAACAGGATACCGATACCGGTTCCAAGGCCCATATTGGCAAATACTTTTGGAATGGTAATAAACATCAGTGCAGGACCGGCGTTCAGTGTATCAGGATCACCGCCGGAGAAAGCAAATACTGCAGGGATGATCATAAGACCTGCCATAATGGCGATAGCAGTATCGAAAATCTCTACATTCTGGGTGGAGTCTTCAATGGACATATCCTTTAACATGTAGGAGCCGAAAGTCACCAGGATACCCATGGCAATGGACAGAGAGTAGAACATCTGGCCCATGGCGGAAACAACTGTCATCCAGGAAAAGTTTGCCGGATTGGGTACCAGAAAGTATTTAACGCCTTCCAAAGCACCAGGTCTGGTAACAGAATAAATGGCAATGATCACGGAAAGAACTACCAGGACCGGCATCATAAACTTGGAAACACGTTCAATACCATTCTGCACACCTGCGTAGATGATGCCTAAGGTGCAGAAGGTAAAAACAATAAAGCAGATCTCTGTGGAAGCTCCATTGGAGATAAAAGCGGAAAAATAAGTGTCAGAGGCAAGTGTCTGCGCCTGTCCGCTGAAATAGCCGATCAGATATTTGATGACCCATCCGCCGATTACGGAGTAGTAAGGAACGATCAGGATCGGGATAATGGCATTGATCCAGCCGCCAAGAGAGAGCCATTTGGATTTTCCAAAACTCTGGTAAGCGCCTACCGGGCTCTTTTTGGTCATTCGTCCCAAAGATGTCTCAGCCATGATCATGGTGTAGCCGAAGGTAAGAGCCAGGATGATGTAGACCAGTAAAAAGATGCCGCCGCCATATTTGGCAGCCAGATACGGAAATCGCCAGATGTTTCCAAGTCCTACAGAAGCACCGGCAGCAGACAGTACAAAGCCCAGTTTTCCGGAGAATGTACTTCGTTTGTTTTTGCTCATGTGATTTAACCCCTTTATTTTTATAAATATGATTTTGCTATATCTAAAACAGTTTAACATAGGAGAAGATAAAATGCAATTACAGGCATATGTTTCCAGACACTTTTTAAAAAGAGAACATTAAAAAACGCCTGGTGAAAGGCGTTTTTGGGAAGATCAGGTATGCTCAGACTGTCAATGTTCATCGTTTTTTTACGACGATTTTTTTCTGGATCATCTTACTTAATACCACACGGCGGATGGGTTGTCTGTGGATCTCTGTGCCGATGAATACAGCTTTTCCAGTCTTTTGGGGTTCACAGCCTGTAATGCCATAACGGCTGTCGGCTACATCAAACTGAAACCACTGGGAACCGGCAAGGATCTGTCCTTTGGCGCGGAAAATATTTCCGTACTGTCCCCGGATCAGATCTTCTAAGAATATAAGAAGAGACTCTGGGGAAGAAAAATAGGCGTTTTCAATGGAAAAGGTATCCGGAAGGTTTTCGGTTTCTTCTGCCTTTACCTGGTACAACCGTCCGTCATACCCTGTTTCAAGAAGCCGCAGCCAGTCTTTCTCAGGAAGAGAAGAGTAGTGGTCTGTATAGATCGTAGCTGTGGGATTGATCCCGGCTAAGACCTGTCTGGCTTCTTCTTTTTCTTCAGCAGAAGCCTGTTCGGACTTTGACAGGAAAATAGTTCCGGCATCTTTGATCTGGTTCTCGTAAAGAGCAGGATATTCTTTTAAATAACGCCGGTAGCTGTAGATATCTGCAATGGTCACAGGTGCCAAAATGGAAATATGCTCGTATTCGATCTGCTTTAAATTTTCCATGACATTGCCAAGCATACCGACACCGGTAGGTTCGATGACCAGATATTCCGGGTCAATGGTATTGGCAATGGAGAGAACGGACAGGGAAAAATCTCCTTTGGCAGAGCAGCAGATGCAGCCTTCTGTCATTTCCCAGATGTTGACAGGGCTCTGACCTTCTTCTGCACGCAGCCGGTCTGCGTCAATGCCAGCGGCACCGTATTCATTTTCCAGTATGGCAAAGTCTTTTTTTGTGTGTTTTGCCAATGCCTTGATAAAAGTAGTTTTTCCTGCGCCCAGGAAGCCGGATACGATCAGTATTTTCATATGATAACCCAAATCCCCAATTCCCAGAGTACGTGCTCTGTTTTCCTGTAGTAGAACGAGAACGCGCCAGAAGCGCGTCCTCAAGATAAGTATGCTATTTAGCCATTAAAGTCTTTATTCTTCGATCACAACAACTGGCTTGATCAGGTCAGCTGGCTTGTCTCTCATAAGGAATAATGCTTCTTCCAGGTGATCCCAGCCCTTGAATACATGAGTGCTTAATGGGGAAACATCCAGTTTTCCGGCAGATACTAAAGCGCCCAGTTTTTCCATACGTAAACGTCCGCCTGGCATTAAACCGCCGTTAATCTGCTTGTGACCCATACCAACGCCCCATTCTGTACGTGGGATATCAATGGTATCGCCGGAGCCAAGGTAGTTTACGTTACCGATCTTGCCGCCTGGCTTTAAGCACTTAACTGCTTCTGTGAAGGTTTCAACGCCGCCGCCTGCGATGACAACTTTGTCAACGCCCTTGCCGTCTGTCATATCCATAACCTGTTTCCAGATCGGGCCGTTCTTGTAGCTTACGAAATCGGTAGCGCCGTACTTCTTAGCTGCTTCTACGCAGACAGGGCGGGTTCCAACTGCGATGATGCGGGAAGCGCCGCGCATATTGGTTCCTGCTACAGACATAAGTCCTACAGGTCCGATACCAACTACTAAAACAGTATCACCAAACTGAACATCTGCCAGCTCTACGCCATGGAAACCGGTAGGAACCATATCAGACAGCATACATGCGTCAGTTGGGCTGATGTTGGATGGCAGCAGTGCCAGGTTGCCGTCTGCATCATTTACATGGAAGTATTCGGAAAATACGCCATCTTTGAAGTTGGAGAATTTCCAGCCCGCTAACATACCGCCGGAGTGCATGGAGAAACCAGCCTGAGCCTCTAAGGAGTTCCAGTCAGGAGTGATAGCAGGAACCAATACACGGTCGCCTGGCTTGAAATCTTTTACCATAGAACCAACTTCAACTACTTCTGCACAGCACTCATGTCCTAAGATCATGTTGTGGCGGTCGCCGATAGCGCCTTCCCAGAGAGTATGTACATCGGAAGTACAGATAGCAACTGCTAATGGCTTACAGATAGCGTCCATTGGTCCACATGCAGGACGGTCTTTCTCAATCCAGCCAGATTCTCCGATTTTTAACATTGCGTAACCCTTCATAAATAATGTTCTCCTTTCAATGATGCATTTATATAGTATTTGTTTGTTAAAAAAATATCATCTGATAGTTAAAAATATATCACTAAAAGGTCATAAAATCAATGGTGACTTTATAGGCATATTTCACAATGTTTCAGGTATCTTTTTAGAATAAATGCCAGAAAGGTTATTGAAAGGTATCTTTAAAAGGGCAGATACAGGATAGATCATTAAGACAGGTCCGTAAAAAGCTTTAGAGCAGAAGAGAGACCGATGCCAAAACGGTCACAGCCGGCTTTTTCCATGGCATGGATGGTTTCTAATGTGCGGATCCCTCCGGCAGCTTTGATCTTAATACGTCCCTTTGCCTCATCTGTCATGATCTGTACCTGAGAGAGGGCAGAAGGGTGTGCAGGATACCAGCCTGTGCTTGTTTTTGCGTAATCAGCACCAGCCCGGATGCATAAATTTACTGCCCTGCGTATTTCTTCCTCTGTCAGCTGAGGTGCTTCAATAATGACCTTTAAGATATCTTTACCGGCTGCTTCCCGAACAGCACCAATATCTTCCAGTACATAATTGTCTTCATGACTCCGCAAAGCTGTTAAATTCATAACCATATCAAGCTCTTTACAACCGGTTTCACGCAGTTCTTTTGCCTGTCTGCTTTTCTGGGAAATAGTATCACCGCCTCCCGGAAAGCTGATGACGCCTCCTGTGTGGATGTCCGGGTAATCAGCCAGCTTTTTTGCTATATAAGAAGAAAAGGCAGGAAGGGTGAAAGCAGCAGCGAAATGATACCGGATGGCAGCTTCTACCATAGAGTCGATCTCATCACGGGTATGGAATGCCCGGACGCAGCTGATGTCGATCTTTTTTGCAAGTTCTGTGAGACACATATTATTTGCTCCTTCCTTTTCCTGAGATCTCTGCCTCGTACTGGCTGCCAATGATGCGCACGTGGTCAATACTCACCGGCTTATCCTGATAATAGGAAATACGCCGGATCACTAAAAGAGCGGTTTTGGGTTCTATTTCCAGGACACGGGCTTCTAAGAAATCTGCAGATTTGGCTGAAATACGGTCCCTGGTAGCATCGATGATCAGGCCATAGGTCTCTTCTAAAAACTGATACAGGGCAACGAAATGGCCGCTGTGCTGCTCAATGCCAGGGACTTTTGCATATTCAATATAGTTTTCCATTAAAGTTACCGGTCTGCCATCTGCCAGCTGCAGTCTCTGGATCCGGGCAACCGGCGTTCCTTCCGGTATAAAAAGGTCTGCAGCAATATCCCTGGAAGCCGGGATCACATCGATCATCATGCTTCCTGTGGTCACATCATAGCCACGTTTTCGCAAAGACTCAGTTACAGAAGTGACCTGGTTATAATTCTGAGTAGTGCGGATGTCCATGACCATCGTGCCACAGCCCTGGCGCACACTTAAAATACCTTCATCAGAAAGCAGTTTTACAGCCCTGCGGATGGTAGTGCGGCTGACCTGGTATAAAGTTTCCAATTCCTGCTCTGTGGGAAGAAAACTTCCCGGCGGGTAGGTGCCGCCCTTGATAGCGGATTTTAATTTATCGTATATTTTTATGTAGATCGGTTTGTTTGTCATTTTAAGTATTCCCCCTGGGCTTCATTATATATATTTTTCAGAAAAAACGCAAATTTAATGAATTATATTTAAAAAAGTAAACGTTAACTCTTGACGCATCCCCATAAGGAACGTATAATAAGCTTATTATATATGTCAATCAAATCAACAAGGAGGAATTATGGACTATCCAAATAAAGATCAAAGATGGGTTTTTCATGAAAAAACAGAGGCACAGGAGACAGCACCAGGAGTTGTGCGCCGGGTCTTAGCTTATTGTGATAATGTTATGTGCGTGGAAAATACCTTTAAGAAAGGTTCCATCGGAGCAATGCACAACCATCCACATACCCAGATCACCTATGTGGCATCCGGTAAGTTTGAATTTACCATTGACGGAGAAGTACATACAGTCAGTAAAGGGGATACGCTGCTGAAGCAGGACGGAGTGATGCATGGCTGTACCTGTCTGGAAGATGGTATTTTGATCGATATCTTTACTCCTATGAGAGAAGATTTTCTGTAAGATTAAGATCAAGATGAGAAAAATATGGCTGCGTCAGAGGACGCAGTTATAGGTGAAAATGTATTTTAGGGATCAGGAGGATAAAATAATGAGAATTGCGTTGATCAACGAAAACAGCCAGGCTGGCAAAAACGAGATCATTTACCGTGAACTTAAGGGAGTAGTGGAACCAATGGGACATGTAGTAGACAACTACGGCATGTATTCCGCAGATGACGAGGCACAGCTTACCTATGTGCAGTGCGGTATTCTGGCTTCCTTGCTTCTTTCTTCAGGAGCTGCAGATTTTGTAGTGACAGGCTGTGGTACTGGTCAGGGAGCTATGATCGCCTGCAACAGTTTTCCAAATGTAGTGTGTGGACACGTATCCAATCCATCAGATGCATTTCTGTTTGCACAGGTGAATGACGGAAACTGCGTAGCTATGCCATATGCACAGAATTACGGATGGGGCGGTGAGCTGAACCTTCGTTACAGTTTTGAGAAATTATTTGGTTTTGGCAGCGGTAACGGCTATCCGCCGGAGCGTGTAGTACCGGAGCAGAGAAACAAGAAGATCCTGGATCAGGTGAGAGCCAACAACTTTAAAGATGTGATCACCTGCTGCAAGGGACTGGATCAGGAATTGGTAAAGGGCGCTGTAGCCGGACCAAAGTTTAAGGAACTGTTCTTTGCAAATTGCAAGGATGAGGCGATCAAGGCTTACGTAGAAACACTTCTGTAAGTATAAATATAGTAAGTATAAAAACTGAGAAAAATAAAATATGAGAAAACGGTTATTTCCTGTGCAGTCATCTGCCGTGGAAATAACCGTTTTTTTATAGTCGGTACGTTTATTTTTGCAAGTCTGAATGGCTTTGGAAATTGCTCCTTAACACTACTTCCGGTTCCATGACCAGACAGCTGCTGCGGGGATAATCCTTTTTTAGCAGATAATCAAACAGGGTCTTTACGGCAAGAGCGCTTTGCTTGGAGATTTTTTTGTCGATCACTCCACGCAGGATGCCATCGGACAGCGCCTGACGGCTTTCTGTGAAAAGATCGTTGCCTATGACCTGGATACGGTCCTGGATTCCTAACTGTCGGATGCATTGGGAAATATGGTAGGTAAAACGGGCACTGCAGGTATAAATGGCATAGGTATCCGGATGGACCGTCAGATACTGCCGGATCTCTTTGCTGACAGCAAGGGGATCAGAACCCTGGAACGGGACTGTTTCAATAGATGGCGCATAGGTATGCAGGTAAGCTGAAAATGCCTGCATATTAAGGCGCTGATCCTCCATGCCAAGGCAGCCATAGTCTCCGGCCATAAGGATCTTTGCCGGATAGCCGGATGGAAGAAAAGCAGTGAGCAGCTCTGCAGCAAGATAGCCCACAGCTGTATCATTTGCTTTGATGCAGCAAAGACGAAAATCTGTATGAAGATCAGCGCCAATAAGCACCACCGGGATCTGCTTTTTGGCAAATTTTTCTAGGAAATAAGAAGAGCGGTCATGATCCATGGCAATGGTGATCAATCCCTGGAGATCATCAGAGTCCTGGGTGAATATTTTTTCCAGGACCAGTCCGTTGCCGTCACGGGTAAGCGGATAGGCATATTCTGAAACTGTGATAGGAAATTCACTTACGGTATCCAGATAATTTCGGATGCCGTCCCAGAGAGCACCATAGTAAAAACGGTTATCCCCATCTGTATTTGGCAGAACAACTGCAATGTGAAATTTTTTCTTTGAGAGAGAGGATGCCATATAGTTAACTTTGTATCCCATCTGCGCAGCAACTTTCATGATTTCTGCGCGTCGTTTTTCGCTGACGCCTTCTTTACCGTTAAGCGCTTTGTGAACTGTGGTGATTGTTACTCCCAATTTTTCTGCAACATCTTTTAATGTCACTGACATAGTCTATATCCGCCTCTCTGTGAGTTTTTCTGAAATAAGTATATCGACTTTAAGAAGATTAAACAATAGTTTTCTGGGGATAGAACTTTATTTGGTGAGACTGTTCTGCCGGAAATTGCAGCAGATTGTGTGCTTTTTTATGAAAGTTATCAAAAAATACTAGCGTTTTTCTGACTGCCATGTTATAATGCTAACTTGAAGTGTAGCGCCCTCATGGATATGGGCGAATCACATATATTTTCAAGGAGGAACCCGTAGAAATGAGTGTACAGGTAGAAAAATTAGAGAAAAACATGGCAAAACTGACTGTAGAAGTCAGCGCTGAGGATTTTAAGGCTGCGATCAAGAAAGCGTTCAACAAGAACAAGAACCGCTTTGCGATCCCAGGTTTCCGTAAAGGAAAAGCTCCTCAGGCTATGATCGAAAAGATGTATGGCGAAGGCGTATTCTATGAGGATGCAGCTGATGAAGCAATCAACGCTTCCTACGCTGAGGCTATGAAGGAAAGCGGACTGGATATCGTTTCCAGACCAGAAGTTACTATCGAGAAGATCGGCAAAGATGAGCCATTCGTATACAGCGCATTAGTAGCAGTTAAGCCAGAAGTTACTTTAGGCCAGTACAAGGGCGTAGAAGTAGAGAAGGCTGACGCTTCTGTAAGTGCAGAGGACGTTGAGGCTGAATTAAAGAAGGTTCAGGAGCAGAACGCAAGATTGCTTACTGTTGAAGACCGTGGAGTAGAAGACGGTGACCAGACCGTGATCGACTTCGAGGGATTTGTAGACGGCAAGGGCTTTGAAGGCGGAAAGGCTGAGGACTATCCATTAACCATCGGTTCCCATTCCTTTATCGATACCTTCGAGGAGCAGCTGATCGGCAAGAAGATCGGTGAAGAGTGCGAAGTAAACGTAACCTTCCCAACCGAGTACCATGCAGCAGATCTGGCTGGAAAGCCAGCTACCTTCAAGGTAACTGTTAAGGAAATCAAGGTAAAAGAACTTCCAGAGTTAAATGATGAGTTCGCATCTGAAGTTTCTGAATTCGATACTTTAGACGAGTACAAGAAGGACGTTGAGAAGAAGTTAGCTGAGAAGAAAGAGATCGAAGCAAACTCCAAGAACGAAGACGCTGTAGTTGCTAAGGTAGTTGAGAACGCAACCATGGAGATCCCGGACAAGATGATCGACGCTCAGGCTGAGAACATGGTTCAGGATATGGCTCGCCGTATGCAGAGCCAGGGACTGTCTCTGGATATGTACTTAAAGTATACCGGCATGACTGTAGAGCAGATGAAGGAACAGGCTCGTCCAGATGCTGAGAAGAGAATTCGCACCAGACTGGTTCTGGAAGCAGTTGCTAAGGCTGAGAACATCCAGATCTCTGACGAGAAGGTTGACGAAGAAGTAGCTAAGATGGCAGAAGCTTACAAGATGGAAGTTGAGAAGTTAAAGAGCTACATGAGCGAAAGCGATGTTAAGCAGATGAAGGAAGACTTAGCTGTACAGCAGGCAGTTGATCTGTTAGTAGCAGAAGCTAAGCTGGCTTAATTATTAAAAGTTGTACACAAGAGACCGGGGGGATTCTCTGCTGAGAGTCTCCTTGGTTTTGTATATTAAACGTATATCTGGGAAAAATTCCCGCTATGGGGTGGAAAACAGATATAAAGATCATAACGGAGGATGGTTATATGAGTTTAGTACCTTATGTCATTGAGCAGACAAGTCATGGGGAGAGATCTTATGACATCTATTCCCGCCTTTTAAAAGAGAGAATTATTTTTCTCGGAGAAGAAGTTAACGATACCACAGCGAGTCTGATCGTATCTCAGCTGCTTTTCTTAGAGTCAGAAGACCCTGAGAAGGATATCAGCTTATACATTATGAGTCCGGGTGGTTCTGTAACTGCTGGAATGGCGATTTATGATACCATGCAGTTTGTAAAATGCGATGTATCCACTATTTGTATGGGTATGGCAGCCAGTATGGGAGCATTCCTTCTGGCCGGCGGCGCAAAAGGAAAACGTCTGGCTCTTCCGAATGCTGAGATTATGATTCACCAGCCATCCGGCGGTGCTCAGGGACAGGCTACAGAGATTGAG
>ERZ773164.598-NODE-598-length-42010-cov-5.975474_pt1 | contig 42010 bp, 38 predicted proteins | sample MGYA00511917_ERZ773164 | MGnify/ENA primary metagenome ERZ773164 (study PRJEB29015, sample SAMEA2737847) | human gut metagenome | biome: human gut; feature: human-associated habitat; material: faeces | place: China | collected 2012 ...
GCACTTCCATTAATGATTACAATTTTCATGCGTGTATCCTCCAACTTCCGATTTGTATTTCTGTTTGTTTTAAAAATGGGCAACTCCGATTGGAATTGCCCACTCATTGCACTAATTATGCGATTTTTTCTTGCTTGCACCGATTTCTGCATCAATTGATGTAAGTTTGATGTAAATCGCTGTTTTTTTAGTTTTTTATCAAATGAAGTACGTCCCGTCTATTTGGTAAAACGGTACATCTTTACATCATCTTAATAGAGCTTTGCACCTGCCGGAATGTGGTCATCAACCATCAGAAGATGAAGCTTTTCTTCGCCTTCTTCTTCGTGAATAGCACTGAGGAGCATACCGCAAGAGTCAATGCCCATCATAGCTCTCGGTGGAAGATTTGTGATAGCAATAAGAGTCTTTCCAACCAGTTCTTCCGGCTCATAAAAGCTATGAATACCGCTTAAAATGGTTCTGTCTGTGCCTGTTCCGTCATCAAGAGTAAACTGTAACAGTTTCTTTGACTTCGGTACTGCAACACACTCTTTAACCTTTACTGCACGGAAATCTGACTTGCTGAATGTATCAAAGTCTACCATTTCCTCAAACAAAGGCTCAATCTTTACCTTAGAAAAATCAATCTTTTCAGACTCAGTTTTTACATTTTTTTCAAGTGCTTCAGAAGCTGTATTTTTTACATCATTTCACTTGTTTACATCATTCAAGGGTTTCATCGTCGGGAACAGAAGGACGTCGCGGATAGCAGGGGAGTCGGTAAGGAGCATACACATACGGTCGATACCGAAACCGATACCGCCTGTCGGTGGCATACCGATTTCAAGTGCGCGCATAAAGTCTTCGTCTGTTGTATTAGCCTCTTCATCGCCCTGCGCAAGAAGTTCCTCCTGTGCTTTAAAACGTTCTCTTTGGTCGATTGGGTCATTAAGCTCAGAATAAGCGTTTGCCATTTCCCAACCGTTCATAAAGAACTCAAAACGTTCAACGTAATCAGGGTTTTCAGGCTTTTTCTTTGTAAGCGGTGAAATTTCAACCGGATGATCCATAACGAAAGTCGGTTGAATAAGGTGTTCCTCTGCATATTCTTCAAAGAACAAGTTAAGAATATCGCCCTTCTTATGTCTGTCCTCATATTCAACGTGGTGCTCATCGGCAACCTTACGAGCCTCTTCAAGTGTATTAATTTCGTTAAAGTCAACGCCTGCGTACTTTTTAACTGCGTCAACCATTGTTATACGTTCAAACGGCTTACCCAAATCCATTTCTATACCGTTATACACGATTATAGTTGTACCAAGCACTTCCTTAGCAACGTGGCGGTAAAGATTTTCTGTAAGATCCATCATACCGTGATAATCTGTGTATGCCTGATACAATTCCATAAGAGTAAATTCAGGGTTATGGCGAGTGTCAAGACCTTCGTTTCTGAAAACTCGTCCTATTTCATAAACCTTATCAAAACCGCCCACGATAAGGCGCTTTAAGTAAAGCTCAAGTGAGATACGAAGTTTGAAATCTTCGTCCAATGCGTTAAAGTGTGTTTCAAACGGTCTTGCGGCAGCACCGCCTGCGTTTGCGACAAGCATAGGTGTTTCAACTTCAAGGAAGTTTTGACCGTTAAGGTAGCTGCGGATTGATGCAATAATCTTTGAACGGTTGATAAATGTCTTTTTAACATCGGCATTCATAATAAGGTCGATATATCTTTGACGGTATCTAAGGTCTGTATCTGTCATACCGTGGAACTTTTCCGGAAGCGGAAGAAGTGATTTTGAAAGTAGAGTGATTTTTTCGGCTCTTACCGAAATTTCACCTGTCTGAGTTGTGAAAACTTCACCCTCTGCACCGATAATATCGCCTATATCAAGCTTTTTGAAACGAGCGTATTCGTCCTCACCCAAAATATCCTTTTTAACAAAAAGCTGAATTTGTCCGTCTATATCAGAAACGTGAACAAAACCGACTTTACCCATACCTCTCTTTGACATAATACGTCCTGCGATTGAAACAGTCTGACCGTCAAATTGAGATACTTGTGCCTTTATGATTTGTACTTCGTCACTGCCGCGTTTCTTTAATTCGCGGTCTTCCTCTGTATAGTTTTCTTTAAGTTGAGCAGATGTGTGTGTTCTCTCAAATTTTGTGATTTTAAATGGGTCACGTCCGTCATTTTGAAGTTCTGTAAGCTTATCTCTGCGGACTTGCAAAAGTGCCGATAATTGCTCTTGTGTTTGCTCTGTGTTTTCCATCTATTGAAAACCCTCCTTAAATCTAATTCTGAATATACTATATAATTATATACTATTTTTATTGAATTTACAATGACTTTTTGAGAAAAAAGTCATATTTTAAGCAGAAAACTGCGTATAAAATTATATTTTCCATTGACATAAGGGTGAGAATTATATAAAATACAGTTTAGAATATTACGGAACGGAGATTTTTAAAGTGAAAAATCCTACAGTAAAAAAGATATTTGCGTGCGTGGCTGTGCTTACCGTGTTGACAGGTTCGGCACAAGGTGCGTACAAAGTTGAAATAGATGACGATACATATGTGTCGGACGAAGTATATTTTGCACCTGTGTCAACTTGGGACGAAGTCAAGGCACAACGCATAAATTTAAAGCAAGGCAAGGTTTTGTTTTATGCGGGCAAAGAAAATGAGCCGTATAAAATTGCGGCGGAGGTTATGCCGCTGAATACGACAAACAAGAAAATTACATATAAATCCGAAGATATAACGATTGCGACAGTTGACGAAAACGGTGTTGTTACACCGACTGACAAAATAGGTGATACATTCATTGATATAAGGTGCGGAAACGCATTGTCAAAGTTGAAAGTAAGCGTTGTTAAGGGAGTAGAGGGCGTTGCAATGTCGCAAAGTGAAATGACATTGTATGCGGATAAGCCTATTACCGCAAAACTTACGGCTATGGTTTCGCCGACAGACGCGACTATACAAAAAGTCAGATGGTACAGTGACGATGAGTCGATTGCAACTGTGGACAGTGAGGGACTTGTATCGCCTTGCGGTGTCGGAACAACCGACATTTACGCAAAAACGGAGGACGGAGATTATACGGCAAAATGCACAGTTACCGTTACAACGTGGGAAAAACGTAAAGAGGATATACCTGTTGTGTACACCGACTGTGATATGACGGTTGATGAAATGGTTGAAGAACAAATGACTGCAGAACCGACTGTATTTACAAACGGTGTGTTTCCGGCGAGCGAGGAAAATGTTGAACAGTATGTAAATCCGGAAAATCTTGTGTCGGGATATGAAAAGTATCAGTTTATGGATTTGAGTGTGTCAAACAATGTCGATTCCGCTACACTTGATACTTATTTAAAGGGTAAAGGCGTTTTGGACGGTCACGGCAGTGAATTCAAGAAAGCGGCTGATGATAACAATGTAAGTGAAGTATATCTTGTAATTCATTCATGCCTTGAAACAGGTAACGGTTCATCGGAACTTGCAAACGGTATTGAATATAACGGTACAACGGTGTATAACTTGTTCGGTATCGGCGCGGTGGACGAATCGCCGATTGACGCAGGTGCGGAATATGCGTATAAGCAAGGCTGGACAAGTGTAGAAAAGGCAATCGAGGGCGGTGCAAAGTGGATAAGCGAAAATTATATCAATAATTCCAAATACGGGCAGAATACTTTGTATAAAATGAGATGGAACCCTGAAAAACCTGCTGAACACCAATACGCAACCGATATTGCGTGGGCGTCAAAACAGGCAAAGAGTATGAGCAGTATGTTCGAGGCATTCCCGACGGCAAAGTATAAATTTGAAATTCCGAGATACAGCGGACAGGAAAAATTAGAAGTTAAGTAAATAAAAAAACAAGTCACTTTAAAAGTGACTTGTTTTTTTGTTGTTTGTGATTAATTATAGATTACGATAAGTTTTGCAGTACCCTTTGATGAGCATACAAGAACTTTTGAACAATCTTCACCATAGTTTTTAGCGTCTTTCAAATCGTTGATTGAAAGGTCTGTTGTTGTGTTATCGACATATCTGCTGATTTCATCTCTGTCTTCGTCCATACGAACAATCTTTGTTGACGCATTGATTGTGATTTCTTCGTAATCGCTGTCGTCAAGAGTATATGTACCGTCAACGTTTTCAAAACCTGTCTTTGTTACATAAATCTTCTTTTCGTCAGTAAGAACTTGGCTGATGTTGTACATACAAGCTCTTGAGTAAGGAACTGTACCTGTTGATGTGCTGTTGTAAACTTCGTCCTCGTCAGTACCGTTCTTTTTAAATCTGTAATCGAATTTATATTTTTGATAATTATTATCTTCTGTAGGGTCTTGTTCTTCTTCCCAGTTGAACTTTTTGCCGTCATATGTCTTGCCGTCAAGAACTTCTGCGATGTCTGCAAACTTAATGTTGTTTATACGTCCTTGTACAAGCTGATCGCTGTCATAAGCGAATTGGATAACGTCACCGACTTGCACGTCTGCAAATTCTGTACGGTCATAAGTTGTCCAGGCTTTTTCTGTGTTTGAACCTGCGAATACGCTGAATTGAAGAACTGAATCGTCTTTTACTTCATTATATACGCTTTCAGGCAAAGTTGAAACGATTGAGAAGTTTGTATCTTTCTTAACTGATGTAAGTGTACCGTCATTTCCGTAAAGTACCAAAAGTCCGGCAACCTTTGATGAACTGATGTCGTATGCTTCTACATAGTATGTATCACCTGTTGTAAAAGCTGATGACGCGGTCTTTTTAGCATATTTTTCTCTTTGTGTTCTGTCTGCCGGAACATAAAGGACAACTGTTGAAGAGTTGATTGAAAATGCTGTTTTGCCGTTAAGCGAGAAACTGTTTGATGAATAAGTATACTTATCGGCAGCTTTGCACTTTGCGATTTGTTCTTTGTCGTCATTTTGAGTTTGAAGTTCATCAGATGTAAGAGCAACGATTTGTGTAACTTCACCGTTTGTTATTGTAACTCTTGCCGGTTGTGAGAAACCTGTAAGTGTAGGAGTTTTTCCTGCACCGTAAATATGATCTGCCAATTCTGTATCATCGTTTGTATAATCGGCTGATGCTTTTAGTTTGTCAATTATAAGTTCACTCTTGATTGATGCACCGTTGAACTTAACTTTATCCTTTACAGGATATGACGACGCACTGCTTGCCGAAACAGTAGGTGCATATGCAGTAATGTAAATCTTACCGCCTTCGTCACGGTCGATAAATGCGTTTGTGATGTAAGCGTAAGGAATTACGGCAGTCTGTTCAAGTGTTGCGAAAACGGCTGTGTTAAATGCGTCAAGATAGAATGTACCCGAAACGCCTGTTTTAAGAGTTTTGCCGTCTTTGTCGTTTATGTATGCCTCACACTTGCTGCCGATTTTATATGATTTACCGCCGATTGTCATTTTATCGCCGTTTGAACCGATTGAAGTGATTGAACCTTTAACAGGATTGTTTGTAACAAGAAGTGTGTAGTACGAACCGTCAAGGCTCTTTGTATAAAGAATTACATCGTTTGCGGAAATTGATGTAACAGGAATTTCCGAACCGTTCTTTGTGATTGTGTATGTATAATCAGACGCTTGAGGGTCAAGGATTAAGTAGTTACCTGTTACGAGCTTGTCTGTTATACGGTAATCTGTTGTTGTAGGAGTGGCATAAGCAACTATTGTGTCATAGTTGTTTATTTGGATCATATCTATTGTGCCGTCGTCACCGCTGTCTGTAAGTTTAACGTCACCGTAGATTGTGTAGTCTGTGTCAGGAGTAAGCCATTGTTCAAGTGCCTCTTCACGTGAGAATGTTTCTTCCTGCTTTGTTGTCGGATTTGTAAGAGTTACGGTTTCGTTCTTTTCAACAAGTTTGCCGTTGTATCTTACTGTAAGTTCATCTTCTTTTAGTTTTACAGTCTTTAGCTTTGATGATGAATCATAGTATTTAAGTGAGTTGCCGGAAAAACTGTTTAAATCTTCATAATCTAATTTGATTTCAGAATTTTTTGTTGTTTCGTCGTCAATGATGATAAGCTTTCTGTCGTCCTTGTCTGTCAACTGTTCATAGTAAACGGTGATAGTATTGCCAAGATATTTGCTTATATCTGTAACGTTTGAAGTGAATTCCGAGAAGTCGATTTTTACAAGGTCACTGCTGTCGTTCGGCAAGATAGCCATTTCACTTTCGTTAAGGTCTTGCTTGCAGTCCTCTGTCAAGTAATCTTCAACACCTACAAGAGTACCTTTTAGCTTTTTAACTTTTAGGTAATCCTTCATAAGAGTTTTCTCTGTTGCAACCCAGTTGTAACCGTTGTTTTCGTATATAGGTATTTCAAGTGCATTGTAAAGTACCTGTGCAATCATACCTCTTGTTGCACCTTCACTGTAACCTGTTGAATTGACTTTCTTTGTAAGGTCAAGAGTGTTTGCCTGCTTAATGAAACCTTCCGGCCATTCGCCGAGATTTTCGGCAAACTGAACATAACCTAATGTACAAACTACCATTTTAAGAGCTTGTTCATAAGTTACAGGAGCGTCCGGAGCAAAAGTACCGTCGCCCATACCTGCAATTATACCAAGGTTGTAGGCGGTTTGAATATAGTTCTTTGCCCAGTGTGAAGCGTCAACATCAGTAAAGTCTGATGAGTCGTATGCAAGGTCTTTGTAGCCAAGTATAAATACGATAAGCTTTGTGAATTCGGCTCTTGTGATTTGACCGTCAGGCTTGAAAGTACCGTCTTCGTATCCGTCAATAACTTTAAGCTTTGTTAAAGTTGTAATAGCATCTTTGTAAGTATTATCGTCACCTACGTCGCTGAATGCAGCAAAAACCGATGTCTGACATATGACGAAAAGTGTCATAATAAGTGATGTCAAAATTGCTGTTAGTTTTTTCATGAGTTATTCATCCTTTCGTTTTGAATTTAATGTAGTAATATTCAGATACTGATATTTTATCATTCTTTTATATATAAGTCAATTAAAATAATATATTTCTGAATTGTGAATTTTAATAAAATTGTGTAAAAAAATTTATTTAACATTGCAATAATAAGAGGAAAGTGCTACAATATCTATTGACTGACATTTTTAATATTAGTTATATATAAATATGAAGAAAAACGTGGAGGAACATTTATGGATAATAAAAAGAAAAACCGTTCGCCGCTGAAAAATCCGTTATTGATATTTTTGGTGATTTCGGTTATTGCGACAGTTATTTTAAATATGGTAATGCTGTCGTTGCAGACACCGAAGAAACAGGAAATATCGTACAGTGAATTTTTGACTATGCTTGATGAAAATAAAGTTGACGAGGTTATTTTGCAGTCGGAGCAGATTGTCATATATGAAAAGTATGACGAATCACAGCCGATAACAACGCCTAAAACAACCGAGTTTATGAAGATGATGGGCATAGATACAGACGCGGTTATAGAACAGGCAAAGGAAAACAGCAGAAATGTGTATTATACGGGATATATCCCTGACGACAGACTTCTTGCGGATTTGGACAGTCACGGCGTGAAGTATTCTACGCCGATACAACATAACAGTCCTGTGCTTGATTTCTTCCTTACATGGATATTGCCGTTGGTAGTTATTTATTTACTGTTCTTTATTTTGACACGTTCAATGTCGAAGAAAATCGGCGGTGGCGGCGGAATTATGGGAATAGGTCAGTCCAATGCAAAGATGTATAACGTGGAAAATGCGACAGGTGTAACGTTTGCGGACGTTGCGGGTCAGGAAGAAGCTAAAGAATCGCTTGACGAAATAGTCGATTATCTTCATAATCCGTCAAAATATCTTGCAATCGGTGCAAAACAGCCTAAGGGTGCGCTTTTGGTCGGACCGCCGGGAACAGGTAAAACACTTCTTGCGAAAGCGGTTGCTGGTGAGGCGAAAGTGCCGTTTTTCTCGCTTTCCGGTTCGGAATTTGTGGAAATGTTTGTCGGCGTCGGTGCGTCAAGAGTTCGTGACTTGTTTAAGCAAGCGTCGGCAAAAGCACCTTGTATTATATTTATAGACGAAATTGATGCAATCGGTAAATCAAGAGATAATCAGATTAGTTCAAATGATGAACGTGAACAAACTTTAAATCAGCTGTTAAGCGAGATGGACGGATTTGATTCGTCAAAAGGACTTGTTATTTTGGCGGCAACCAACCGTCCGGAAGTGCTTGATAAGGCACTTTTAAGACCGGGTAGATTTGACAGAAGAATTATTGTTGAAAAGCCTGATTTAAAGGGCAGAGAAGATATTTTGCGTGTGCATATCAAGCACGTTAAAACAGAGCCTGACATTAATCTTCACGAAATGGCACTTGCAACAAGCGGTGCGGCAGGTGCAGACCTTGCGAATATGGTAAATGAGGCGGCTTTAAGAGCGGTACGATGTAGCAGAAAGACCGTAAGTCAAGAAGATCTTATGGAGGCTGTTGAAGTCATAATCGCGGGTAAAGAAAAGAAAGACAGAATTTTGTCCGAAAAGGAAAAGAGAATTGTTTCGTTCCACGAAGTCGGTCACGCACTTGCAACGGCGGTACAGAAACATACTCAGCCTGTTCACAAAATCACAATCGTTCCGAGAACTATGGGTTCACTTGGTTATACAATGCAAATGCCTGAAGAGGAAGAACGTTATTTAATGTCAAAAGATGAAATAGTTGACCAGATTACAGTGTTCCTTGCAGGCCGTGCGGCGGAAGAACTTGTATTCAACGTGCAGACAACAGGCGCGTCAAACGATATTGAACGTGCAACGTCACTTGCGAGAAATATGATTACGCAGTACGGTATGTCGGAAAAATTCGGTATGGCCGGACTTGAAAGCATACAGAATAAATATCTTGACGGCAGAAATGTTTCAAACTGTTCGGAGGAAACAAAGACAGATATTGATAAGGAAGTTGTACGCGTATTGAAAGAGTGTCACGAAAAGGCATTTAATATATTGAAAGAAAATCGTGACGCACTTGACGAAATCGCAGAATTTCTTATCAATAAGGAAACTATTACGGGCGATCAGTTTATGGAGATATTCAACCGTGTAAAAAGCGGCAGAGAAAATTCTGACAGTGATGTAAAAGAAAGTGCCGCAGTTAATGAAGAAAATGATAAAGAAGAATAACGGTACGTTCAAAAAGTGCTTTGCTCAAAGGCTTAGGGAACTGAGAAAAGAAAACGGCATAACGCAGGCGGGACTTGCGGAGAGAATGAATGTTTCAAGAACGTGTATCGCAAATTGGGAAAGCGGCGAGCGTATTCCCGAAGTGGCGGCGATAACGTATCTTGCCAAGCTTTTTAAAGTCCCCGTTGACTACCTTTGCGGCAGAACGGACGAACGGTACAGAGTGAAATTGCTTGATAATATCGACTTCGACTTAACAAAACTAAACGGCAAAGGCATTGAAATGCTTTGCGAATATTACGATTATCTTGTCAGCAGTGAAAAATATAGAGCAAAATAGTAAAAAATGCTTGACATTTGCTGAAAAAAGATATATAATTACAAGGCTTGCGGTAAACGTAAGCAATCCTTGCCCACACGGGGTATGTGTGGGACAAAAGTCCATAAGGAGGTGCAGAAAATGGCTGAAAAAATACTAAACAGCTATGAAACAATTTTTATCATTGACGCAACACTTGATGAGGAAACGGTTACTGCTCTAAAGGATAAGTTTACAACACTTATCGAACAGAACGGTGAACTTGAATCTGTTGACGAATGGGGCAAGAGAAGACTTGCTTACGAAATTAATGATAGAACAGAAGGTTTCTACTATCTTGTAAACTTCAAGGCTGACAGCGAGTTCCCTAAAGAACTTGAAAGACAGTACAAGATTACAGAAGGTATCCTAAGAACTATTGTTATCAGAAAAGACGAAGAATAGTCTTTTGTGAAGAAAGCGGTGTAAGTATGAACAAAGTTATATTAATGGGACGTCTTACACGCGACGTCGAAATGCGTCAGACTCCGAACGGTGTTTCACTTGCGAGATTTTCAATCGCGGTAAACAGACGTTTCGCCGGTAAAGATGCTCAGCAGCAGGCTGATTTCATCAACTGTGTTGCATGGCGTCAGACAGGTGAATTTATCGCAAGATATTTCCAAAAGGGCAGTATGATTGCGGTAGTCGGAAGTATTCAATCGAGAAGTTGGGACGGTAATGACGGTAAAAAGCAGTATGCGACGGAAGTTGTTGTAGACGAGGCTTACTTTACCGGTTCAAGAGCCGAATCAGGTACTCAAGGCGGAGGAAATTACCAGAACCAAGGCTTTAATCAGGGCGGATTTAACGCTCCTCAATCACAGCCTGCACAAGGCAGTGAACCAAACTTTGGTGATGATTTTGATATGGGCGATTTTTCGGACCTTGACGGTTCGGAAGATGATTTGCCATTCTAACATCCGCGTGATAAAAATTGATAGGAGGAAAATAACATGGCTGAAAGAAATGACAGACCACAGAGAGCAAGAAGACCTAAGAAAAAGGTTTGTATGTTCTGCGTAGATAAGGTTGAGCATATCGATTATAAGGATACAGCAAAGCTTAGAAGATACGTTACTGAAAGAGGCAAGATCGTGCCAAGACGTATCAGCGGTAACTGTGCAAAGCACCAAAGACAGCTTACAACAGCTATCAAGCGTGCAAGAATTATAGCACTATTGCCATTCGTTGCTGAATAATTGATTTTTTAAACGGAATGCACTGCATTCCGTTTTTTTATATATAATTTAACGGAAGGTGTTATAATGAGCATAAAAGTAAGAGAATTTAATGAAAACGATATACAAGCCGCAAATGAAATTTGGAACGAAGTCGTAGAGGACGGAGTGGCTTTCCCACAGGAAGAATGTCTTACGGAAAAGAGCGGATTGGAATTTTTTAAGAGTCAGTCATATACAGGCATTGCGTATGATGAAGAAACGGGTGATATTGTCGGGCTCTACATACTTCATCCGAACAATGTCGGCAGATGCGGTCATATCTGCAATGCAAGCTATGCGGTGAAATTAACACAAAGAGGTAAGCATATAGGTGAAATTCTTGTGACGGATTGCTTGAAAAAAGCAAAGGAAATCGGTTACGGTATACTTCAATTTAACGCCGTTGTCGCAACTAATCAATACGCACTAAAATTGTATAAAAAACTCGACTTTGTACAACTCGGCGTAATACCTAACGGTTTCCGTATGAAAGACGGAACATACGAAGATATAATTCCGCATTATCACACTTTATAAAAATTTTTTTGAAAAAAGTGCAACCTTTTGGTGTGCTGAATTGTATTATAAGTGAAGGGAGGGGGATTAATGACAGACGAAAGGTCAAAAACAGACGTTTCATCTGACGAAGTTATACGCAAGTATTTTGATATGGTGTATAAACTTGCTTTGTCACAAACGAAAAATCAAACTTTTGCCGAAGATGTGACGCAAGACGTGTTTGTTCGATTTATACAGAATAAAGATAAATTTGAGTCGAAGGAACATATAAAGGCTTGGCTCATTCGGGTGACAATAAATTGCTCAAAGAGTGTTTTTATGTCATCGTGGTTCAAGAAAATCGTTCCGCTTGAAGAAGATTTAACCTTTGACAATCCCGAAAAAAGTGACGTGTATTTCGCTGTACAAGACCTTCCCTTAAAATATCGTACGGTGATACATCTTTTCTATTATGAGGATATGAGCGTGAGGGAAATCGCCGAAAGCATTGACATAAAAGAATCGACTGTTAAATCGCATTTACACAGAGGCAGAATATTGCTTAAAAATAAACTGAAAGGAGATTATGACTTTGTTTAGGAAAATTTATAAACAAGCCAATGACGATATAAAACCGAGTGAAGATATGATAAACAGAGTTATCTTGAATGCGCATAAAGGTGCAGAGAAAAGACAATCTCCCCTACCGTATAGGCGATACGCAAAATATGCGGTATCGGCTGCGGCGGCAGTTGTTGTTGTGTCTGCGGCGGTTATATCTATGCCGTATTGGCAGAAAACAAGAGATGACGGCGTGATTATTGAGGAGCAAGTTTCAACACCGACACCGTCCGATATGTCGGAAAGTGTAGTTTCAAATACAGCGGATACTTCATATCCGTATCCTACCGATAGTCCCCAAACTATTCAAAATCCCTATACTCCCCCTCCCAATAACTATTCGGATAGTCAAACTAAAACGGAGAAAAAGAACGGTGACTATAAGAGTAGTGGCAATGAAAAAGTTGCGGTAAATAATCGGATAGCAAACGAGAACAAATCGCTAAAAATCGAGGATAAAATCAAAATCCCCAATATCGAGAGTGAACAAAACAGTGAAAATCAAGAAATAACGGAAGATGTCACTGTCGAAGAAAGTGCAATTGAGGAAAACGCAATCGAATTATCAACAATATTTTCTGCTTTTATGGCAAGTGACAGAACAGCAGAAATCAGTACAAAAAAAGAAGTGCCGACCGAAATTACAATCGATGAAGGCAATGCCGATACGGTTATCGGCACCGGAATGGCAATGAGTTCGGCTATGGCTACATCAGTGCCGACACCTCAAATAGAAATAAACGCTCCGAGCGGTTTTGAAACGACCGATACATATAACGGCGGTGCGGCTTTTGAATCAGAAAACGGCGGAAGAATAGACGTAAATTATTATTACAGCGGAAATGACGATACAGAGCCGGTGTATAACGAATATGAAAATGATGTATCGGCATATTTTACCGAAGATAAAATCGATTATAATATTTACGGAACCGATACGGGCAGAGAGCCTGTGGAAGAAGTAGTCAATTCAATCAAATAAAGTATTGAATTGATTTGCAATCTGTGATATAATATAGACAATATAATGATTTTGGAGGTAATGATTGTGAATAAGAAGATAATAGCATCTGTATTGGCTGTCGCATCTGTTTTGACTGTATCGGCAGGCGCTTTGGCTGATGATAACATTACGGTTACGGTAAACGGAAATAATGTTTCTTTTGTGGAAATAACACCTTTTATTGAAAATGACCATACACTTGTTCCTATGCGTGAAATATTCGAGGCACTTGGCGCAGACGTACAGTGGGACAACGAAACAAGAACTGTTATATCATATGATTCGGTAAGTGACGTAAGCATTACAATGCAGATTGATTCTGATGTAATGTATGTAAACGGCAACGCGGTTACACTTGAAACACCCGCAAAAATCGTGGGTTCATCAACGGTTGTGCCTGTAAGAGCAATCGCTGAGGGTATGCAAAGCGTTGTCGGTTGGGACGAGGCAACAAAGACAGTTACTGTTGAAAAGGAAATCAAAACAGAGCCGTCTTCACAAATTCCAAACCCATGGACAGATTATAACAGTCTTGACGAGCTTAATGCGGCATTGAATAATGCAGAGAGCGTAAAATATCAAGTGGCAGATTTGAATGCAAGCAGTTTTGATGAGGGTAGCAAGTGCGAGGCACAAAGCTACAGATACCTTGCCGACAGTAATTTGGCAGAAATCAAATACACTTACAATACAAATGTATTAGACATTACAGTTCGTACACAACCGGGTGACGCAGACATTTCAGGTATATCGGGCGGTACTAAGGTTGAGGACTACAAAGTAGCCGATTCGGCAGTTGAAATTTACACATACAATAAAACAACATACGCAATATGGTCATGCGAGGACGCGGGTACAGTAATGAGTCATAGCGTTGCCGTAACGGAAAATGAAACTGTTACAGACGTGAATGCTCTTGTAAAAACACTTGTAGACGACGTTGAAACAAATCACCCAAGAGGTTAATTTGACTGAAATAAAATATAAAAAACCGCTTTAATGAGCGGTTTTTTTGGTGTGAAAATACAGTTGAGAAAAATGCAGTGATATGGTATAATTTAAGATATGAAAAATGAAAGAGGTATTAAAATGGTTATTTTATATGAAGTACACGATAATTTATACGTAAATATGACGAACAAATGTCCGTGCGCGTGCACATTCTGTCTAAGACAAACGAGGGACGAAATGAATCATTCGGGCAGTCTTTGGCTTGAAAGAGAACCGAGCGTTGAAGAAGTTAAAAACGAATTTTCAAAATTTGATATGAATAAGTATAAAGAGGTTGTTTTCTGCGGTTTCGGTGAGCCGACCGAAAGACTTGACGATGTGCTTGAAGTCTGTCGGTTTATAAAGGATAAGTATAAAAAAACTATCCGCATAAACACAAACGGTCTTGCCGACCTTATTCACAAAAAGAACACTGCACCTATGTTTGACGGACTTATCGATATTGTTTCGATCAGCCTTAATACGCCGAACAAAGAACGTTATCTTGAACTTACACGCAGTAAATTCGGTATCGAATCATTTGACGCAATGATTAAGTTTGCCGAAAATGTAAAGCACTATGTAAAGGAAGTTGTGCTTTCGACTGTTTCGACAACGCTTACAGAGGAAGAAGAAAAGGAATGTGCCGATATTTGTAAAAAAATCGGCGTGACATACAGAATAAGACCGTTCGAGGATTGATAATTATGAATACTGTTGCAACAGAAATGATAAAGTATTATGCAGGTGACAAGAAACGCATAAACCATTTTATAAAAGTACACGGCTATGCCAAAGCGATAGGCGAAGCGGAGGGGCTTGATGAAAGGACTATGCTTATTCTTGAAACTGCCGCATATGTGCATGATATAGGAATAAAGATAAGCGAAGAAAAATATAATTCTTCTGCGGGCAAATATCAGGAAATCGAAGGTCCGCCGATTGCGGAGGAAATGCTCACGAAATTGGGATATGACAAAGACGTTATCGTACGTGTGTCATACCTTGTCGCTCATCATCACACATATTCAAATATCGACGGTATCGACTATCAAATACTTGTTGAGGCGGACTTCCTTGTCAATATAGATGAGGACGAAATGACAAAAGAAACGGCTAAAAACGTTCGTGAGAAGATATTTAAGACAAAATCCGGTACACAAATGCTGGATAATTTATTTTTAACGGAGCTGATAAAATAATGTGGATAGGACTCGTATGCCTTTACGGAGTTTTAAAGGGTGTAAGAGATATAATAAAGAAAAAGGCAATGGAGAAAAACAGTGCTATGGAGGTGCTGTTTTTCTACACGTTTATAAGCTTTTTATTCGTGACGCCGAGCGTGAAAAACGCATTGTCGATAGATTTTCATTATATCGGATTTGTAATGATAAAATCAGCTATAATTTTTATAGCTTGGATATGCAGTTTTAAGGCGATAAAGAAACTGCCGATTGGATTTTACGGAATTATGGATATGTCGCGCGTAATATTTGCGACAGTGCTTGGAGTAACAGTGCTGGGAGAAGTTATGACCGGGCATAAGATTGCAGGTATGGCACTTGTGCTTGTCGGATTGCTTTTCGTAAATGCCAAAGGCAAGGGAATGGGCGAAGAAAAAACAAAGCCGATATACATTGTACTTGTGCTTATATCATGTCTTTGCAACGCTGTTTCGGAACTGCTTGATAAAATGCTTATGCAGAGTATGAACAGCGGTCAACTTCAATTTTGGTATATGTTCTTTATGGTAATATTGTATTTGGGCTATATGATTGTAACCAAAACAAAAATAGATTTCAGAACGATATACAAAAATTATTGGATACTTATTTTGAGCGTGTTGTTTGTAATCGGCGATAAGGCACTGTTTATCGCGTGCAGTAAGCAGGAAAGCACGGTTGTCGCAATGACTCTTATAAAACAATGTTCGGTTATGATTACGATTATAGGCGGACGAATTGTGTTCAAAGAAAAACGCACGCTTTATAAAATGGTGTGCGCGGCGGTTATAATCGCCGGAATAGTTTTTGCCGTTATGTAAAAAGTTAAATTTGTTATTGCAAAAAAATGGTTGATATGATAGAATGATTTATATATAATTTATAATGGCATTAAGGGTATATGAAGGGAGTCGGATTATGCTGGATATATATAATGTATTAGATGCAATATCGGAAATTGTATATGTATCTGACGCAGAAACTCATGAGATTTTGTACATAAATGAGGCGGGAAAGAAAATTCTCGGCGATTGTTTGGGTGAAACGTGTTATAAACTTTTTCACGGCAAAAGTGCGGAATGTACGAATTGTCCTTGCTTGAACGGTGAGGGGCTTTCTGAGTATATTCGTGAAAATGTAATGCCGGAAAAAGCATATATTATTAAGCATAAGGATACTGTGTGGGACGGTAAAAAGGCATATTTGGATATTGCATTTGACATTACCAACACTGAAGAAATTCAGAAAAGACTTGAACAACGTCTTGATATGGAGCATATTTTGGTAAGCTGTATGGTTGAAATGCACAAGAATAAACCGTTTGAAGAAAGCTTTACAAATTTGCTTGGAATAATAGGCAAGTATTTTGAGGCGGATAAAATTTTTGTGTTCAGTTATGATGAAAATAAACTGAGCAATGTATTTGAATGGAATAACAATGGTGTCAATTCGAGAGCGGAAGAACTTAAAAGCTTGGATTCAAATGTTGTTGATAAGTGGCTGCCGACCTATGACAGCAATGAAAATGTTATTTTAAATAATGTCGAAGATTTGAAAGAAATTTCTGTTGAGGCATATCATCAGGCGGTAAAAAGCGGTGTGCAAAGGCTTGTTGCGTCACCGCTTGCCGATAACGGTAAGATAATCGGTTTTATCGGCGCAAGTAATTTGCCGGAAGAAAAATTTTCTCAAATTGTGACATTCTTTGACGCACTTGATTATTTTGTTGCGTCAATGATTATTCGCGAAAAGAGTGCGCGAAAACTCAGAGAGCTGAGCTACGTCGATTCGCTTACGGGCCTATATAACAGAAATAAGTTTACAGAAGATACCGAAAAAATTATGAGAGGTCGTAATTGCGGCTTGGGCGTACTTTATATGGACCTTAACGGTTTGAAAGAGATTAACGATAAAAGCGGTCATTGCGGCGGTGATTGTGCACTGAAAGATATAGCGAGCGTGATTATTGAGTCGTTTGGCAAGGAGTGTTCATACAGAGTCGGCGGAGATGAATTTGTCGTGCTTTGCTATGATACGAATGATAAGGAGTTTACAGCTAAGGTTACTGCGTTCAGAAATTTGATTTCTGAAATGAAGTATAAAGTGTCGATTGGTTTTCATTATTCTAAAGATTCGTCGGATATTGATGAAGTAATAAAGATTGCCGATGAAAAAATGTATCAGGATAAGAAATATTATTACAGAAATAACGGTCAGTCGGCAAGATACAGATTTTATAATGATACATTTGTGTCATTCTCAACGCAGGAAAAGTTGAAAAAACTTATACAGGAAGAAAGATTTGTTATATGGTTCCAACCGAGATTTTCCGCAATCGATGGAGAATTTTGCGGCAGTGAGGCGCTTATCAGATATTTTGATGAGGACGATACGATTGTTTCGCCTATGGATTTCATTCCCGCAATGGAATATAACGAAACGGTGCATATGATAGACCTTTATGTGTTCAGACACGTCTGTGAATATATTTCCGGCTGGATTGAGGCGGGTAAAAATATTAAGCCTGTGTCGGTTAATATATCGCATTGCACGATTGTCAGACCTAATTTTATGGAAAATCTTATGGATATTTGGTTTGATTATAATATCCCGAAAGATTCGATTGTGATTGAAGTGTCGGAAGATAAGGTTAAGGGCGGTCTTAGCGATGTGCTTGACAAAATTGTGGAACTTAAAAATAACGGTTTCCATATTGCGATTGATAATTACGGTGCGAAATATGCGGACTTGTTCTTGTTCTCGGAAGTTAAATTTGATACATTGAAACTTGACCGTGAACTTGTTCATAAGCTTGAAACAGATGAAAAGACTTGTATGATTTCAAAGTCGGTTATAGATATTTGTAAAAATTATAACATTTCCGTTGTCGCCGAGGGCGTCGAAAATGAAAAGGAATATGATATTTTGAAAGAAATGGGCTGCGATGAGGCACAGGGATATTTGTTCGATAAACCGATGTCGTGGAATAGATTTGAAGAAAAATATTTGTAATTTAAAAGGCGGTACATATGTACCGCCTTAAATATAATAAAGTTATTTTTTTAGTTAATATATCTTTGCATGAGTATTCTTCAAGTTTTGTATTTACACAAAACTTGAAGAATACTCTATTAATGTTACACAACGGTATTATCTGGCTGTTTCTAAAACAGGAATAGATATTTTAAAGAAAAATCTAAATCAAATATAATTATGCGGCGGCGGTGTAAATTCCGCCGCTTTTTGATTATTTTTCATAATATTTAAGGGCGAATAATATTCCTAATGCTTTTTGTTGTTTTTCATTATCTAATTCTTTGAATATATCCAACAATTCAATTTCATTAGAGGTCAATCCATCCTTTAAAAATTTTTCAACAGGTGTTCGTATATCGGTATTTCCTATAATATAATCAACAGAAACACCAAAAATATTTGACATCTGAATTAAGGTATCAATACTGGGCTGATGTGCGCCGCTTTCGTATGCACTTATCATCTTTTGCGATACATTTAGTTTTAAACCTAATCCTATTTGATTTAGGTGTTTTTCTTTTCTCAATTCTGCAATTCGTTTCATAAATCCAACCGCCTTTTTATACCTTATAAGAATAATTATATTCGTTTCTCTTGACATTATAAGTAATAAAAAGTATAATAATACTTATAAAACGAATAAAAGGAGGTAGTTTTAAATGAAACTATTAAAAAAAATCTTATGTGGAATATTATCTGCAACAATGCTGATAACATCAGCGGCTATTCCGGTAATGGCAGATGAGGACATCAAAGTAAAACTTGACGGTAATACATTGTCTTTTGACGTGCCGCCGCAAATAATCAATGACAGGACAATGGTTCCTTTGCGTGCTATATTTGAAGCTCTTGGAGCAAGTGTAGATTGGAATCAACAGACAAAAACCGTTACATCAGTAAAGGGTGATACTACAATTAAACTTACTATTGACAGCAATACAATGTATGTAAATGGTAATGCGGTTACACTTGACACTCCTGCTTGTGTCGTAAATGACAGAACTCTCGTTCCTGTTAGAGCAATTTCAGAAGCGTATCAAACAAAGGTTATTTGGAACAAAGACACGAAAACCGTCGCTCTTTCTTCTAATTTTGATGATTATACAAACAGTCTGGCATTTGCCAGACTGTCAGTTTATATTGAGAATAATGGTTCTTATGTGCCGCCCACTAATTCTTACGCTATTTTAGAGCAATTAAGTAGTGATACTGACATCTGTTTGACAGCAAGAATGAAGCAAGATGAGAAGCAAATAGAAGCAGTAGACATAATCTTAACGACTACCACACCTAACTATATATCGCAAACAATTCTGATGATTAAAAATCAACCCAGCGTTATAACAACTTCTAAGAGCAAATATGGGGCAACATTTTTAGAGGGTGATTTTTTATCTGCCGATTGTACATTCCGAAAGACAGGCGGAAATGAGAAAAATAAAACATTAGAACAAGACTCTATTGATATAGTTAATAATGCATTGGGTTTTATGGATAATTATATTCAAATCAAAACTAGCGGTAAAGTAACACTTAGTGATTTTGGTGTTGCATATTAATAAATTTCACAAGGCGGCGATATGCCGCCTTGTGTGTTCCAGAAGAAAAGCTATTTGCGGCGGCGGTATAATATCTGCATAAGGGGGCGGCTATATTTCGGGAAGCAAGACAAAACGCGCTTTATATCTGCTTTGCGCGGTCTGTTTCCGCACTAAATCAATAAAAATTTTGTGCAAACTTTTTGGACAAAGTTTTTCAATGATTTTTTAAGGCTCGCGCCACAATCACGCCACAATTTGAGGTTAAAAAAGCAAAGAAAAAGAGCCTGTTCGTGATTGAACAAGCTCTTGTAAAATCCTTGATTTTATTAGGTTTTATGCGGATTTAAGGCTTAACCGAAGTATCTCTTTAACAGACCTTCAAAGCCTTTTCCGTGTCTTGCCTCGTCTTTTGCCATTTCGTGAACTGTGTCGTGAATAGCATCGTAGCCAAGTTCTTTTGCTCTCTTTGCAAGTTCAAGTTTACCTGCTGTTGCACCACATTCAGCTTCTGCTCTAAGTTCAAGATTTTTCTTTGTTGACGGAGTTACAACTTCGCCAAGAAGTTCGGCAAATTTTGCTGCGTGTTCAGCTTCTTCCAAAGCGGCTCTCATATAAAATTCGCCGATTTCAGGGTAACCCTCGCGTATTGCCTGTCTGCTCATTGCGATATACATACCGACTTCTGTACATTCACCTTCAAAATTAGCCTTTAGACCTTCGTAAACATCAGCTTCAACCTGATCTTTTGCACCTACTCCGATAACGTGTTCACATACAAAGTTTAGTGCAGTACCCTCTTCCATAACAGTGAACTTTGAACCCGGAACACCGCACTGTGGACATTTTTCAGGTGGTTCGTTACCCTCGTGAACATAACCGCATACCGGACATACATACTTTTTCATAATAAATTTCCTCCTTAGAATTAATTATTTTTTTTTTACTACTACAATTTTCGCAGATACCGTAAAATATAAGCGAATAGTCTTCTATATCTGCATTTAATTTTTCCGCCGCTTGATTTTTTATCTCGTCCATACCGTCTAAATCAACATCGTATATTTTGTCACACTTATTACATACGAAATGAAAATGTCGGTGGACAAAACCGTCGAAATGTTCTTTGTTTGCGGAAGTGCTGATTTTTAAAATATCTCCATTTTCCGCAAGCTGTGCAAGGTTTCTGTATACAGTTCCAAGACTGATGTTAGGAAATTCCTTGCGCAGATTTTCGTACAGCCAATCAGCCGACGGGTGGGAGCGTGTACTTCTAAGCAGCGTTAGAAGTGCCTCACGCTGTTTTGAATACTTCATACATTTCACTCCTTCAAAATCAATAATGATAATCATTACTGATTTATGAGTTCATTATAACAGACGTTTTTCGGTTTGTCAATAGTTTTTTGAAATAAATTTAGATTAATTTTGTGTAAATTTGATTTTGGGTGTTGCCACCACTCCTCAGGGAGAGAAAAAAGGCTCCCATAGAGGGGAGCAGTCGGCACAGCTGACTGAGGGGGTATGTAGGACGACCGATAATCGCGTGTGTGTAATAATGCCACCACTCCGTCACTGCGTGCCACCACTCCTCAGGGGGAGAAAAAAGGCTCCCATAGAGGGGAGCAGTCGGCACAGCCGACTGAGGGGTGGTTTCGCACATTGCAAAATACTTTTTTATTCTAAAATTTACGATATTTTTTGATTAGTCTTGATTTTATCGGCGGTTTATAATATAATATAGAAGTAAAATTATGTTTACAGGAAAGGAACTGATAAATATGAAGAAAATGGAACAGCTTTACGAAGGAAAAGCAAAGAAGGTTTTTAAAACTGATGACGAAAATCTTTACATCGTTGATTACAAAGATGACGCAACTGCATTTAACGGTCTTAAAAAAGGTCAAATTGCAGGTAAGGGTGTTGTGAACAACAAAATGTCAAACTTCCTTATGCAAATTATGGAAAAGAACGGTATCCCTACTCACTTTGTTGAAGAAATTTCAGACAGAGAAACTGTTGTTAAGAGAGTAGAAATCGTACCTTTGGAAGTAATCATCAGAAATATTGCGGCAGGTAGTTTTTCAAAGCGTTTCGGCGTTGAAGAAGGCAAGAAATTAAACTGCACAACTTTGGAATACTGTCTAAAGAACGACGACCTTGGCGATCCTATGATTAACGATTATCAGATTATCGCTATCGGTGCCGCTACTAAAGAGGATCTTGATACTATTGCTGACCTTACTTTTAAAGTAAATGATGTTCTAAAAGCATATTTTGAAAGTATTAATATAGAACTTGTTGATTTCAAGATTGAGTTCGGTAAAACTCCTGACGGTCAGATTATTCTTGCGGATGAAATCTCACCTGACACTTGCCGTCTATGGGACGCTACAACTCACGAAAAACTTGACAAAGACCGTTTCAGACGTGATATGGGCAATGTTGAAGAGGCATATGCAGAGGTATTTAAACGTCTTGGACTATAATTAAGTGTAGACCGAATTAAATTGCCCAGCTCACCGCTTTTTGCCGAGGGCAGTGCATATGTACGGCACCGTCGACTGCAAAGTGGCAATCAAAGCGATTTTCTTCGGTCTTATAAAAAATTTAGAGGAGTAAATGAAATGGCAACAAATACTTACGAAAGTCCGTTAAACTCACGTTACGCGTCAAAGGAAATGCAGTACATTTTTTCTCCGGACAAGAAATTCTCAACTTGGAGAAAACTTTGGATTGCACTTGCCGAAAGTGAAAAAGAACTTGGACTTGATATAACAGACAAACAGATTGCTCAAATGAAAGAGCATATTTACGATATTAATTATGATGTTGCAAAGGCTCGTGAAAAGGAAGTTCGTCACGATGTAATGTCGCACGTTTACGCATATGGCGTACAGTGCCCGGACGCAAAGCCTATTATTCACTTGGGTGCAACAAGTTGTTATGTCGGTGACAACACTGATATTATCATAATGACAGAGGCTATGCAGCTTGTTAAGAAAAAGCTTGTATGTCTTATCGGAGAGCTTGCAAAGTTTGCAAAGGAATATAAGGATTTGCCGACATTGGCATTTACTCATTTTCAGCCGGCACAGCCTACAACAGTAGGTAAGCGTGCGTCATTGTGGCTTGAAGATTTGCTTATGGACCTTGAGGACGTTGATTATCAGCTTTCAAAGGCAAAGCTTTTGGGCTGTAAGGGTACAACGGGTACACAGGCAAGTTTCCTTGAACTTTTTGAGGGGGACCATGAAAAATGTAAAATGCTTGACAAGAAGATTGCCGAAAAAATGGGTTATGAAGAATCATTCCCTGTAAGCGGTCAGACATATCCGAGAAAACTTGACTCTCAAATGCTTAATACATTGAGCCTTATCGCACAGAGTGCGTACAAGTTCTCAAACGACATCAGACTTCTTCAACATTTAAAGCAGATTGAAGAACCGTTTGAAAAGTCGCAAATCGGTTCATCGGCAATGGCTTATAAGAGAAACCCTATGAGAAGTGAAAGAATCGGCTCTCTTGCAAGATATGTAATAGTAGACGCACTTAATCCGGCAATCACTGCATCAACACAATGGTTTGAAAGAACACTTGATGACAGTGCAAATAAGCGAATTTCAGTTCCTGAGGCTTTTCTTGCAGTAGACGCTATTCTCAGCTTGTACATCAACGTTGTTGACGGACTTGTGGTATATGATAAAGTAATTAATCAGCAGTTCATGCGTGAAATTCCGTTTATGGCTACTGAAAATATTATGATGGATGCCGTTAAAAAAGGCGGCGACAGACAGGATCTTCACGAAAAAATCAGAGTATATTCTATGGAGGCGGGAAAGACTGTTAAAATGGAGGGGAAGGAAAACAACCTTGCCGAACTTATCGCCGGAGATCCTGCATTCGGTTTGACTTTGGAAGAAATTAATGCCGTTATGAAACCTGAAAATTTTGTCGGACGTGCTCCGCAGCAGGTTGAAGATTTCTTAAAGGATTACGTTGAGCCTGTTCTTGAAAAGAATAAGGATTTACTTGGTATTGAAGTTGAGATTAACGTCTGATTTATTTGAAATATAAATTTAGAGGTAATTATATGAAAAAAATTATATTTTGCCTTGTTGCGGTTTGTATGGCTGCGATGTCGTTTGTGACCGTACACTGCGAGGATAATATTAAAGTGATACTTGACGGCAAAACGCTTGAATTTGACGTTCAGCCACAAATTATAGACGAACGCACACTTGTGCCTATGCGTGTGATATTCGAGGCATTGGGCGCAGATGTTGAGTGGGAAGAGGAAACTCAGACTATTAACGCAAGACGTTCGGATACTGATTTGTTTTATATCAGTATGCGTGTGGGTGACAAGACAATTCATAAGGAGTCGGTTAAGGCGAACTTGCCGACATCAAACGATATTGAACTTGACGTACCGCCGATGATTATAGACGGGCGTACGCTTGTTCCCGTTCGTGCGGTTTCGGAGTGCTTTGGCTGTAAGGTAGAGTGGGACGGCGAAAGTCAAACTGTTATTATTGAAAGCAATTCTGACAATAATACAGATACGGACGTGCCGACACCGTCACCGACAGAAACGCCTGTCAATTCAGTTAATACAATCGAATATAACGCCGATAATGAGCAGTATGCAAGTTATATGAAAGAATTTAAAATTCTTGACGCGGTAAAAAATTCGGACGGCAACTATGATATAACATACACACTTCAAACATATCTTGAAGGGCGTGGTTTGGTTGTGGTTGAATTTAGGTGCCTTGATGAAAACGGCAGTGAAGTTGACAGATTCGGCGGAGCATTCCAAGGCACAGATTATACATGGAGCGCTCAAGAGGCGAAAACAACAATTTCCGGTAAAACAACACGCATTGAGCTTGTAATTGAAAAATAAGTTATGAAATTAAAAATCAGGCAAACGCTTGGTTAGCATAGGAGGACAAATACATGGTAAAAGCAATAGTTGGTGCAAACTGGGGCGATGAAGGTAAGGGCAAGATTACAGATATGCTTGCTGCTGACAGTGACATCGTAATCAGATTTCAGGGCGGTGCAAACGCAGGTCACACTATTATAAACGAATACGGAAAATTTGCATTGCATCTTCTTCCGTCAGGTTCATTCAATCAGAATGTAACAAATATGATCGGAAACGGTGTTGCACTTGATATTCCTGAACTTATAAAGGAAATTGACGAGGTCGTAAAACGTGGTGTTCCAAAGCCGAACATTGTTGTGTCAGAAAGAACACAGGTTCTTATGCCTTATCACAAGTTGTTTGATCAATACGAAGAAGAAAGACTTTCAGACCGTCAGTTTGGTTCTACAAAGTCAGGTATAGCACCGTTCTTCTCAGATAAATTTTCAAAAATCGGTTTTCAGGTTTGGGAACTTTTCGAGCCTGAAAGACTAAAGGAAAAGATTAAGAACGTAATCGAAGTAAAAAATCTTATGCTTGAACATATCTATCATAAACCGCTATTGGACGCAGACGAGCTTTTCAATACACTTATGGAATATGCCGATATGATTAAGCCGTATGTGATTGATTCGGTTGCATTTATGCACAACGCAATCAAAGAGGGTAAGAAAATTCTTTTGGAAGGTCAGCTTGGCTCACTGAAAGACCCTGATTTCGGTATTTATCCGATGACAACTTCTTCATCTACTCTTGCCGGTTACGGTGCGGTTGGTGCAGGTATTCCTCCGTATGAAATTACAGACATAATTACAGTTGTAAAAGCATATTCATCAGCAGTAGGCGCAGGTGCATTTGTTTCGGAAATATTCGGCGAAGAAGCAGATGAACTTAGAAGACGCGGCGGTGACGGCGGTGAGTTCGGTGCTACAACAGGCAGACCGAGACGTATGGGTTGGTTCGACTGCGTTGCGTCACGTTACGGCTGTCGTGTACAGGGTACAACTCAAGTTGCATTTACTGTACTTGACGTACTTGGTTATCTTGATGAAATTCCTGTATGCGTGGGATATGAAGTTGACGGTGAAGTTATCAGAGATTTCCCTACAACAAACAAGCTTGAAAGAGCAAAGCCTGTTTTGAAAGTTCTTCCGGGTTGGAAATCTGACATCAGAGGTATCAAGAAATATGAGGACTTACCGGAAAATTGCCGTAAGTACATCGAATTTGTTGAAAAAGAACTTGAAGTGCCTATTAAGATTGTTTCTAACGGTCCTTCAAGAGAAGATATTATATTGAAATAATTAAAATGAACCCAAGGGGGAATTTGTTATGGACGCATCTAAAATCAAATTGATTATATGGGACCTTGACGAAACCTTTTGGAACGGTACTATTTCAGAACAAAAGGTCGCACCTGTTAAGCAGGCTTGCGACCTTGTTTTGTTATCCTCAAAAAAGGGAATTGTCAATTCGATTTGTTCCAAAAATGATGAAAAGCCGTGTATCGATAAGCTGAAAGAATGGGGTTTGGATAAGTATTTTGTGTTCAATTCGATTAACTGGGAGCCGAAAGGTCAGAGGATTAAAGATACTGTCGAAAGTATGAATTTAAGACCTTGCAATGTACTTTTTATTGACGATAATAAGCTGAATTTGGAGGAGGCAAAGTTTTTCTGCCCCGATATTATGACAATGCTGCCCGATAAAATCGGTGAACTTTATGCGGCGGTTTCAATGCTTGATAAGAATGACGAAAAATTATCACGTCTTGAAAGTTACAAGGTGCTTGAAAAGAAAAATAAGATTAAAAAGAGTATCGGTTCAAATGAAGAATTTTTGCGACAGAGCAATATCCACGTTGATTTTCATTCGGATTGTGCGGAACACATTGACAGATTGCATGAGCTTATATTCCGTGCAAATCAGCTTAATTTTACGAAAGTGCGTTCAACGAAAGACGAACTTAAAGCGTTGTTTGAAGATAAAAATGCGAAATGTGAATATGTAACGGCGTATGACAAGTACGGTGAATACGGAATTGTCGGCTTTTATGCCGTAAAGGATAATACGCTTGCGCATTTTCTGTTTTCGTGCCGTACGCTCGGTATGGGGATTGAGCAATATACATATGAAAAAATCGGTTGTCCGAAACTTGATGTTGTAGGTGACGTATCGGTTAAAATCGGCAAAGATGAGCCGACTGTAACGTGGATAAATCAAGATAACGTAAAGACGGATAATGAATTTGAGGACATAAAAAATACCGGTTTTAAGGTGCTTATAAAAGGGCCTTGCGACTTAAATCAAATATTTTCGTTCATAAAAAATGAGGATATATTCGATTGTGAGTTCACGTATGTGAGCCGCGAAAAACAGTCGCTCGGTGTTGCGATTGAGGGTATGAACCATACTTCGCAAATTGTAAATGCCTATTCGATTACAGGCGAAGAAACAGCCGAAATTTGTAAACTTCCTATATGCGACAGCCAAATGTACTCGGACAGCATTTATAAAAATAAGTACGGAATGATTTTTATAAGTATTTTGACTGACGCTAATCTCGGCGTGTATCGAAATAAAAACAACGGTGCTGTTTTTGCGTTTGGTGAGTATATTTATCCGCTTACCGACAAGGCTATGTGGAAAAAGTATATTAATAAAGAAGTTTATACCGCAAATTGTGATTTTAAAGAAAAGGATTTGCAGAAGATTGCGGGAGAATATGAGTTCTTGGGCAGACTTACACCGAAGCAGACGGCGGAAAATCTGCGGTTTATCTATGAGCATATCAAACCCGATACGGAACTTGTTATTTTGCTTGGCTGCGAACGTGAGTACAAGGATAATAAGCTGGAGGCTTGGGTGAACAGGCACAATGACCACAAGGAATATAATTCGGCGGTACGGAAAGAATTTGACGGCTGCAAAAATGTGACGTTGTTTGACGTGAATGAATATATAACGTCGGACGATGATTTTAACGACAGTGTAAACCATTATAAAAAACGTGTGTATTACTTGATGGCGCAAAAATTTACCAAAATGATAAATGCTCATGCAAACGCAGATGTAGCAAAGCAAACGTCAAAAGCAAAACTTGCTTATTTAACATTAAAACAAAAAATTAAAAAGATTGTTAAACCAAACGGTTAAATTTTATATTGACAAAACAGTTGCATTAGAATAAAATTAAACTATTGATTAAAATAATTTGGGAGATTATAAATGAGTATACGAAAGGTAACTATATGCTTGGCGGTGATTCTTTTCATATCTGCCACCGTTCTTGCATTTACATCTAATAAACGTGCAGAAAAAAAGGCTGAAAAAGAATATACGCCTACCGTACAGACGGTCACAATGACGGCTGTCGGCGACTGTACGTTGGCAACTGACATAAACGCAGACCCAAACGGCAGCTTTAAATCGGTTGCCGAGTCTTTAAACGGCGATTATTCATATTTCTTTAAAAATGTTTCACCGATATTTTCGGAGGACGATTTAACTATCGTAAATTTTGAGGGTACTTTGTCAAATCAAGGAACAAGACAGGATAAGCAGTTTGCTTTCAGGGGTAAGCCTGAATATGTGCAGATACTTACATCGTCAAGCGTTGAGGCGGCAAACCTTGCAAATAACCACAGTGCCGATTACGGTGACGTAAGTCTTTCGGACACGATAAAATATTTGAATGAGGCCGGTATCTCTAATTTTATAGGTACGAATACTGCGATAAGAGATGTAAACGGAATATCGGTCGGACTTGTCGGAATTGACGCACTTGACGAAACAGAGGCGGCAAAACTTGAAAATGTCATCGGTTCGGTTAAAAGTCTTGGTGCACAGCTTGTTATAGTAAGTATTCACTGGGGCGAAGAAAAGGCTACCGCTCCGAACGATACACAAACAGAGCTTGCACACAAGGCGATTGACGCAGGTGCAGACCTTGTTTTGGGAACACACCCTCACGTTTTGCAGGGTATTGAAAAATACAACGGTAAATATATAGCGTACAGCTTAGGTAACTTCTGCTTCGGCGGTAACAATAATCCGGCGGACAAGGACACAGTTATATACAGACAGACATTTACGTTTGTTGACGGGGTTATGCAGGAGGACGATAATATGACGCTTATTCCCGCAACAATTTCGGGTCATGATGAGTATAACGACTATCAGCCGGCAATAGCTGAGGGTGACAGAAAGACTCAAATAGAGAATAAGTTGATTGAATATTCGACACCGCTCGGACTTTCTACGCTTAATTTCAGATAATTTGTTTTTACTATTGACAAATGACAGTAAAGTTTAGTATAATATAATACAGATTAGATGAGATTAGAACAGACAGAGCATATTTTAATATGATTTTTATGCCTCTCGGACTTATCTGTCTGAGAGGTTTTTCTGTTTTTTCTTGCAAAAAAGAAAGGAAGATGTAAAATGAAAAATTTAAAGAAGATTATTGCAATGGGACTAACAGCCGCACTATGTGCCGTTTCTTTGGCAAGTTGCGGAGGCACACAAAACGGTGGAACTGACGGAGCAACAGACACAAATGCTAAAGATACATACAAAATCGGTGTACTTCAATACGCAGACCATCCGTCGCTTGATAACTGTCGCGAGGGTTTTAAGCAGGGACTTGATTCAGAGGGTATCAAGTATGATATTACAGAATCATCTGCAAAAGGCGACGACTCAACAAATACACAAATCGCACAGCAATTTGTTTCACAAGGTATGGACCTTGTATGCGGTATCGCAACACCGTCTGCACAGGCTTGCTACAATGCGGCTTATGAAGCAAAAATTCCTGTAATCTTTAACGCAGTTTCAGACCCTGTTGCCGCAAAGCTTGCAGAAAGCGATACACAGGCAATGGACGGAATTACAGGTGTAAGCGATATGTTGCCTGTTGACGAACAGTTAAAGCTTATCCGTGAAATGTTGCCTGACGCAAAGAAAATCGGTATACTTTATACAACAAGTGAGGCAAATTCTGTTTCTACAATAGAAACATACAAGCAAAAAGTAGGCGAATACGGTTTTGAACTTGTTGAAAAGGGTATTACAAATGCCGCTGAAATTCCGCAGGCAGTAGACCTTTTGGTAAGCGAAGTTGACTGTATCTCAAATATGACAGACAACACAGTTGTTGAAAACTTGCCTATACTTCTTGAAAAGGCAACTGCTAAAAACATTCCTGTATTCGGCAGTGAAGAAGAACAAGTAGGAAACGGCTGTATAGCGTCAGCCGGTATCGACTACATTGAACTTGGTAAAAAAGCAGGCGTTATGGCTGCAAGAGTGCTAAAGGGTGAGGACGTTAAGAATATCCCTTACGAAACTCTTACAGAAAGTAAAATTACTATCAACACTGACGCCGCAGAAAAAATCGGAGTAACAATACCGCAGTCAATCACAGACAGAGCTGAGGTCAAAAACGCTCCGTCTGAATCATGATTGAAGGACTGATAGTCGGAATACTTGAGCAGGGACTGATATATGGAATAATGGCTATGGGTGTGTATATCACCTATACCATTCTTGATTTTCCCGATTTGTCTGTAGACGGTACGTTCCCTCTCGGAATAGCTATATGCTTTGTGATGATTAATAACGGTCTTAATCCGTGGCTTGCATTGCTTGCGGCATTTGCCGCAGGGGGCATAGCCGGTATGTTTACGGGAATTTTCAACGTAAAACTCAGAATACGCAATCTTCTTTGCGGTATTCTTACTATGACGGCTCTTTATTCGATAAATTACGGAATAGTCGGAAAAGCGTCGGATTTCCTAAGTATGGATACAACGACTATTTTCTCACAGACAGCTTTCCTTTTCGGAAACGGTCACTTTGCATTGTACTCTAAACTTGTTGTTATTCTTGTGATTACGCTTATCGCAAAGTTTGCACTTGATTGGTATATGCGTACAAAGTCGGGATTTCTTTTAAGAAGTGTCGGAGATAATGAGGGGCTTGTAATCACGCTTGCACAAAATCCGGGAACGATTAAAATTATCGGTCTTGCGATTGCAAACGGACTTGTTTCGCTTGCCGGTGCGGTGTACTGCCAATACGGCAAAGCGTTTAACGTTGCGTCTGGTACGGGTACTGTTGTTATGGGTCTTGCCGCCGTTATTATCGGCTCGACTATATTTAAGAAAATTAAATTCCTCAGAATTACAACAGGCGTGCTTTTCGGTATGATTATTTATAAGGCTTGTATTTCAATCGCGCTTGCCGCAGGCTTGCGTTCACAGGATACAAACCTTATGATTACGATTTTGTTTATCGCAACACTTTGCGTAGACGAATTTTTGCTTAAAAAGAAGAAAGTTGGGGTGAAGAAAAATGCTTGAACTTTCTCACATTTATAAAACTTTTAATCAAGGAACTATTGATGAAAAGGTACTTTTTTCGGACTTTAACATAACTGTAAACGACGGTGATTTTGTCGGAGTTATCGGTTCAAACGGTTCGGGAAAAACGACTATGTTAAACGTCATTTCGGGCGATATGCCGATTGACAGCGGAAGTGTTTTGCTTGATGGTAAGGAGCTTAATAAGCTGAAAAACTTTAAACGTGCACAGAGAATAGGCAGAGTTTTTCAAAATCCCGCAATGGGAACCTGTCCGTCAATGACTATATGGGAAAACCTGTCTATCGCAGATAATAAGGGTAAGAATTTCGGACTTTCGTTTGGACTCAACCGTCAGAGAAAAGACTTTTACCGTTCACAGCTTGAACTTTTGGGTATGGGACTTGAAAACAGACTTTCAACCCTTGCAGGCTCACTTTCGGGCGGTCAAAGACAGGCGCTTGCACTTATTATGGCGACTATGATCAGACCTGATTTGTTGCTTTTGGACGAACATACAGCCGCGCTTGACCCTAAATCTTCTGATACGGTTATGATGCTTACGGATAAGATTGTTCGTGAAAAGAACATAACAACCATTATGGTAACGCATAATCTTCGTCACGCGGTTGAGCATGGCACAAGAACTGTTATGATGCATAACGGCGAGGCTATTATGGATGTTTCGGGTGCGGAAAAAGATAATAAGACAATAAATGACTATTTGACAGTGTTTAACGAAATAAGTATTGAATGCGGAAATTAGCCTAAAAGCTGAATTTGGATATATTCAAATTCAGCTTTTTTAGTATAAAAATCAGCAAATATTTCATTCTCTTCTTGAATTTTTATTCATTAAAGTTTATAATGAAAAAAGAGGCTTAAGAGAGATATTGGAGCGATTTGGAGTAAGGGAGAAAAAACTATGTTAAAAAAATTAACCGCATTTTTGACGGCAGCTGTAATGGTTACATCAGTTGTGTCAATATCGGTGTTGACGTCATATGCCGACACAAATTCAACTATTGAAAAACGAGTAATGGAAAAACTTGATCGAGGCACTGTTGCCGTTAAAACAAACGGCGGTGTATATTTGTCGTGGCGACTTTTGGGTACGGAAAGTCTGACAAATCAAGCATTTGACATATACCGTGACGGCGAAAAAATATATACAACAGGCGGACACGATGCAACTTGCTATACCGATTCAAAAGGCACAGCGGATAACAAGTATACAGTTGTGCCGAAAGGTGAGGCAATAGACGAAACAGAGGCGGTTGATGTTTGGACAACCAACACAACATATAAAGGTCGTTCTGTGGCATATAAAGACATTGCGTTTAAAGTTCCTGACGGAGGAAAGACGCCGACAGATGAAGAATATACATATACCGCAAACGATATGAGTGTGGGCGACCTTGACGGTGACGGAGAATATGAATACATCGTAAAATGGGACCCGTCTAATTCAAAGGATAATTCCGTTAAGGGTTATACGGGCAATGTGTACTTGGACGCATATGAGCTTGACGGCACTCTTCTTTGGAGAATAGATTTGGGAGTTAATATCCGCGCGGGTGCGCACTATACTCAATATATGGTCTATGATTTTGACGGTGACGGTAAGTCGGAAGTCATATTAAAAACAGCACCGGGCTCAAAAGATGGTGAGGGTAATTATGTCTCAAAAGCAGGAAAAAATATAACCAAGGGTGACGATAAAAAAGATTACAGAAATTCATCCGGTTTGCTTATGGGCAAGGATGGCGGACCGGAGTATTTAACTGTATTTAACGGTGAAACAGGTGTGGCAATGCAGACTGTTGATTTTGACCCGCCGAGAAGTATTTTGACATCTTCCGAATGGGGCGACAGCTATGCAAACAGAAGTGAAAGATACCTTGCAGCGGTGGCATATCTTGACGGTGTACATCCAAGCGTTGTTATGACGAGGGGATATTATACATATGTGTATGCGGCGGCATATACTTGGGACGGCACAGACCTTAAAGAACAATGGCTTTCAACTAATACACCGACAGAAGAAAATGGCGGTACAGGTTGTACCGTAAAATATGCAGACGGTACAAGTAAAAATAATACAAACAAAACGCTTTATGCACAAGGTGCACACAGTGTATCGGTAGCTGACGTGGATAATGACGGATATGACGAGATTATTTTCGGCAGTGCGGTTCTTGACCATGACGGAACTGTTTTGACGTATGACGGCCGAGGACACGGTGACGCAGAACACGTTTCGGACTTTGATAACGACGGAAAACAAGAAATATTTATGGCACACGAGGCAGGTAAGCACAATGATAAAATAATTCCATATGCGGTAGATATAAAGAGATATAATGGTGATATTATGCTACAAGCCGCACAGGGAGATATAGGCAGAGGTATTATGGATAATGTCGATGATGATTATGCATTGTCAAGCGGTAATCTTTCGTTGTTCTGGTCGGTAGCGGCTGACGGTATATATAATCAAGCAGGTGAAAAAGTAGGAAATATACCTAATACCAATGGAAGCAATATGGAGAATTTTGCAGTATATTGGGACGGTGATTTGGGACGAGAATTGCTTGACGGAAATAAACTTGTAAAATACAGCGTAACAAGCGGTACGGAAAGAATTTATTATAACAGTAAAAATTCAGCGTTGCCGGGTTCAATAAATAACGGTACAAAGTCAAATGCGTGTCTTACAGCCGACCTTTTCGGTGATTGGCGTGAAGAAATCGTGCTTAGATACGGTGACGGTGTGAGAATTTATTTCTCGACTATTCCGACTGATTACAGACTTACAACGCTTATGCACGACAGTCAATATCGTTGCGCAATAGCATGGCAGAATGTCGGATACAACCAGTCGCCTCATACAAGCTATTATATAGGTTCGGCGGCTTTGGCGAAAGATTCGGGTGGCAACACGTTAAACTACCTTGCACCGAATACGTCATTTACGGAGGTGACTTATCCTGACACATCGTCAATTACACCACGTCCTACGGTAAAAGCCACGACAGCACCTGTGACTGTTACTGCCGATGCGGATACATATCTTGTGGACAGTACAACGGCACACGGCTCTGACGAGGAATTGAAGATTAATCAAGCACAAAATGTATATACATCAAGCTCGCCGGGATTGAAAGATATTAAAGGTTTGGGATTGATTCGCTTTGACCTTTCAAAGTATGCCGGTAAAAAATTAGTATCGGCAACATTAAATTTGTATGATAAATTTTCAAATACGGAAAAGAAAAATTCGGTTTTACATCTTGATTACTGTTCAAAGAATGATTGGGACGAGGCGACAGTTACTACAAATGATATAACAGTGAGAGGCGAAAATACACCGTTATCGTCATTGGGTTTACAAGTGTCACCTGCATACAATGTCGATTATAAGGAAATATCGTTCGATGTGACGGATGTGATAAAAGAGAAGTGTACAGATAATTTGATTACGTTTACCTTGTGGACAGGTACAGGACGTGAACAGGTTATCGCGTCAAAGGAATACAGCGGTACAGACGCACAAGGACCGACACTTGTGTTGGAATTTGAGGGAGAAGAGCCGACACCAACGCCAACAGTAGTGCCAACGGCAACACCAACATTAAAGCCGACAGCGACGCCGACGGTAGTGCCAACGGCAACACCAACATTAAAGCCGACAGCAACACCAACGGTAGTGCCAACGGCAACACCAACATTAAAGCCGACAGCAACACCGGCGGTTACTTCAACATTAAAGCCGACAACAATTCCGACAGCAATCCCAACGGTGATCCCAACAACGACACCAAATTTGGCAAACAACAAAATCACAGCTATGATAAATAGCAACAACAAACTTGATGTCACACTTGATTTTGAAAATGTGGATATGAATGATGTTAATGTGTATGTTGCCTTTAAGAATAACGGTAAGCTTGTGGGAATGAAAATGCCACAGGCAAGCGAGTTAAAGGGAATAGATTTGATTGATAAAGAGTATACTGATATAGAGGTTTATGCTTGGGATAATAAGCAGAAACCGTATGCGAATATAGTACGTATCGTTAATAATGTACAATAAACAAAAAACTGATGTGGAAACACATCAGTTTTTTTGTTATCTTATAAAATTAGTTTTTCATAATATTTCATCTCTTATTAACCGATTATACCGCAAACGTCCTCTGCAATTTGCTCAGGAGTAAGACGGTTTGCTTTGACGATTTCTTCAGGGTTATATCTGTCAAGAAATTCTTTCTTTAAACCGTAATTCAATACCTTGACGTCAGAATTGCCGTAAAATCTTGCAATCTTTTCGCCGAAACCACCGTCTAAAACACCGTCCTCGACTGTTATAACAATGTCATGGTTTTCTTTAAGCTGTTCCAAAAGCTTATCGTCAGTACCTGTAATGTAAATCGGGTTTATAAGTGTAGGTTTTACACCTGTTTTGTTTTCGATAATTTCAGCCGTTTTTGCACCTACCGAATAGAATGAGCCAAGTGCAACTATTGCAACTTTACTGCCGTTTTGAGTAACTTCATATTCATTTAGCTTGCTGAAGTCCTTTGTAACCTTTTTGCCGTCTGATACAACACTGATAGGTACACGGATTGCAACAGGGTGGTCGTTTTGCTCAATACTCCAATCAAGCATTGCAAGGTATTCTTCCTTTGTTGTCGGTGCAAGATAGACAAGATTAGGAATGTTAGACATCATCGGAATATCATATATACCAAGGTGAGTAACGTCATTCATACCGTAAACAGACGCCAAATATACAAGGATTGTTGCAGGATTGTTGTTGATACATAAATCCTGTGAAAGTTGGTCGTAGGTGCGTTGAATAAATGTGCTGTAAACACCGTAAACAGGCTTGCCGCCGTTCTTTGCGATACCAGACGCAAGTGCAACGGCTGTTTCTTCGGCGATACCAACGTCAACAAACTGTGAGCCTGCCTCTTTTCTCTTGTCCTCTGTGAAACCGAAAACAGTAGGTGTGGCAGATGTAATTCCGACAACGGTCTTGTCCTCTTTCATTTTCTTTAAAAGAATATCGGCTGTCATTGACGAATAATCTTCTCCGCCGTCTTGCGACATATCGGATTTACCTGTTTCAAGGTTGAATGGACCACAGTAGTGCCAATTTTCCTTGTTTTCTTCTGCTATTTTGTAGCCCTTACCTTTTTGAGTACAAATGTGAACAACTACAGGATAAGTGCTGTCTTTAACCTGCTCGAATGCGGTGATAAGCGAATCAATGTCGTTTCCGTCTTTTACAAATACATAGTCAAGTCCCATTGATTTGAAAAGATTACATTCCGATTTACCGTCTGTATCACGAAGCTGTTTTAGGTTTTTATACAAACCGCCGTGATTTTCTGCGATAGACATATCGTTATCGTTTACAACGATTATAAGATTGCTGTTAAGCTCACTTGCAAAGTCAAGTCCTTCAAGAGCCTCACCGCCCGAAAGTGAACCGTCACCGATTACAGCAATTATATTTTCATTGTCACCCTTTAAATCACGACCTTTTGCAAGACCGCAGGCAAGTGAAACGGAAGTTGAAGTGTGACCGATTGTAAAGAAATCGTGGTCGCTTTCGTCGGGATTGCTGTAACCCGATACATCATCATACTTGTCCTCGTACAAAAACGCATCTTTTCTGCCTGTAAGCATTTTATGCGGATAGCTTTGGTGAGAAACATCATACACGATTTTGTCTGTCGGTGAGTTAAAGACATAGTGAAGTGCGATTGTCGCCTCTGCCATACCGAGATTAGGACCGAAGTGTCCGCCGTGCTTACTTAGCTTTTGCAAAAGTGCTTGACGCATTTCGTCTGCAAGAATGTGAAGCTGTTCACTGTTTAAATTTTTTACGTCTGTCGGTTGATTGATTTTTTCAATATACATTTAAAATTCCTCCATAAGTTTATTTAATGTTATTTACCTATTTTGTTTTGGATACAATGACTTTAGCAACGTCAATCCCAAGATAATTCGCCTGTTTTCACGGCTGTTTCGTAACGGTCGATTTTGTAGTTCAGTCGCTTTAATGTGACATTTATTTGTCCCATTTGGTCGAGTAGATTTTTTCTTTGCTCAACCAAAAGCTGAAGTCTTGCCGGAATGGTTTCGTCACCCTCTTGACAAAGCTTGACATATTCGATTATAGATTCGACAGGCAGACCGGCACTTCGCATACAAATAACGTGCTCAACCCAACCTAAGTCGCTTTCCTGATAATCACGAATACCGCTTGATGTTCGTGTAACAGGCGGTATCATTCCGATACGTTCATAATATCGCAAAGTGTCCTGCGAAATATCGTATTTTTCGCTTACTTCTTTTATAGTCATTAAAATCACCTCGCATATATTTTTTATTTACAAGTATATTATAATACTTGGAGTTTACTCTAAGTCAATAGTTTTTTGAAAATTTTTTGAAATAAATTAAGTGGAGGAGAGAATTTCGTATAAAAAAACAGGCAAAACCGAAAGGTTTTGCCTGTCTGATTATCATATTCGATAATGAATTAGTTTTCTTCGTTAATCTTAGCTTGAGCAGCTGCAAGTCTTGCGATTGGCACACGGAATGGTGAGCATGAAACATAGTCAAGACCAATCTTGTGGCAGAACTCAACTGATGATGGGTCGCCGCCGTGTTCACCGCAGATACCGATGTGAAGTTTTGGGTTAACCGGCTTACCAAGCTTAATAGCTGTTTCCATAAGCTTACCAACACCCTTTTGGTCAATCTTAGCAAACGGATCGTTTTCAAAGATTTTAGCGTCATAGTAAGCGTCAAGGAACTTACCTGCGTCGTCACGTGAGAAACCGAATGTAAGCTGAGTAAGGTCGTTTGTACCGAAACAGAAGAAGTCAGCTTCGTTAGCAATTTCGTCAGCTGTTAGAGCCGCACGAGGAATTTCAATCATTGTACCAACTTCGTACTTAAGTTCGATGCCTGATGCAGCGATTTCAGCGTCAGCTGTTTCTACAACGACTTTCTTAACGTACTTCAATTCCTTGATGTCGCCGATAAGCGGAATCATAATTTCAGGAACGATTGTCCAATCAGCGTGAGCCTTTTGAACGTTGATAGCTGCGCGAATAACAGCCTTTGTCTGCATTTTTGCAATTTCAGGATATGTTACTGCAAGACGGCAACCTCTGTGACCCATCATAGGGTTAGCCTCGTGCAGACCGTTGATAATATCCTTAATAGCCTCAACGCTCTTGCCTTGAGCCTTTGCAAGCAATTCAATATCTTCTTCTTCTGTAGGAACGAACTCGTGTAGAGGTGGGTCCAAGAATCTGATTGTTACAGGGTTACCTTCAAGAGCCTCGTAAAGTTGCTCGAAGTCACCTTGTTGCATAGGAAGAATCTTATCAAGAGCTGCTTCTCTTTCTTCAACTGTATCAGCACAAATCATTTCTCTGAATGCGTCAATTCTGTTGCCTTCAAAGAACATATGCTCTGTACGGCAAAGACCGATACCTTCTGCACCAAGCTCCTTAGCTTTCTTAGCGTCAGCAGGAGTATCTGCATTTGTACGAACTTTTAGTGTTCTGTACTTATCAGCCCATGACATAATTCTGCCGAATTCACCTGCGATTGATGCATCAACTGTTGGGATAATACCGTCATAGATATTACCTGTTGAACCGTCAAGTGAAATTGTATCACCTTCGTGATATTCTTTACCGTTAAGTGTAAACTTCTTGTTTTCTTCGTCCATTGCGATGTCGCCGCAACCTGATACACAGCATGTACCCATACCACGGGCAACAACGGCTGCGTGAGATGTCATACCGCCGCGAACTGTAAGGATACCTTGAGCGGCTTTCATACCTTCGATATCTTCAGGAGAAGTTTCAAGTCTTACAAGAACAACCTTTTCGCCTCTTGCAGCCCATTCTTTAGCGTCGTCAGCTGAGAATACAATCTTACCTGCTGCGGCACCCGGAGATGCACCAAGAGCCTTACCCATTGGTGTAGCAGCCTTTAGAGCGGCAACGTCGAATTGTGGGTGAAGTAGTGTATCAAGGTTTCTTGGGTCGATCATTGCAACAGCTTCTTTTTCTGTTCTCATACCTTCGTCAACAAGGTCACAAGCAATCTTCAAAGCAGCTTGAGCAGTTCTCTTACCGTTTCTTGTTTGTAGCATATAAAGCTTTTTATTTTCAACAGTGAATTCCATATCCTGCATATCTCTGTAGTGATCTTCAAGAAGTTTGCAAACATCCTTGAACTGAGCAAATGCCTCAGGGAATTCTTCTTCCATCTTTGCGATTGGCATTGGTGTACGAACGCCGGCAACAACGTCTTCACCTTGAGCATTTATAAGGAATTCACCCATAAGCTTCTTTTCACCTGTAGCAGGGTCACGAGTAAATGCAACACCTGTACCGCAGTCATCACCCATGTTACCGAATGCCATTGACTGTACGTTTACGGCTGTACCCCATGAATAAGGAATGTCGTTATCACGACGGTATACGTTAGCTCTTGGGTTATCCCATGAACGGAATACGGCTTTAACGGCACCCATAAGCTGTTCTTTAGGATCTGATGGGAAGTCTTCGCCAATCTTTTCCTTATATTCAGCCTTAAATTGTGATGCAAGTTCCTTTAGGTCGTCAGCTGTAAGCTCAACGTCAAAAGTAACTCCATTTTCTTCTTTCATCTTGTCGATAAGTTCTTCAAAATACTTCTTACCGACTTCCATAACTACGTCTGAATACATCTGAATAAATCTTCTGTAACAGTCCCAAGCCCATCTTGCGTTACCTGACTTCTTAGCGATAACTTCAACAACGTCTTCGTTAAGACCAAGGTTCAAGATTGTATCCATCATACCCGGCATTGATGCTCTTGCACCACTACGAACAGAAACAAGAAGTGGGTTTTCCTTATCGCCGAACTTCTTACCTGTGATTTCTTCCATCTTGCCGATGTACTCGTTGATTTCAGCCATAATATCAGGATTGATTGTGCGACCGTCTTCGTAATATTGAGTACAAGCCTCAGTTGTAATTGTGAAACCCTGCGGTACCGGAAGACCGATATTTGTCATTTCAGCAAGGTTAGCACCTTTACCGCCAAGCAACTCTCTCATAGTTGCATTACCTTCTGTAAAAAGGTAACAATACTTTTTTGCCATTGGATTCTCCTCCTAAAGTTATAAAAATAGTAGCGACGGCGTCTGCCGCCATATGTCTGTATATTAATTATACCATAAATAAACGAAATGTCTATATTATTTATTCAATTTTTTTATAATTTGTGAAAAATATATCATTGTTTAGATATTTTTTTTATAAATCGACAAAAAAACACCGATGTGTCGGTGTTTTTTAGATTATTTTTTTACGTCTTTCATTTCAAATACGTTAATTTTCGGTGCTTTGTATGACTCAATGTAGTCAAGTGTTTCGTCCACGTCATCGAAAACTTTGTAAAGAAGTTTACAGCCCGCTCTCAAAAACTTTTCCTTGACCGCAACTTCAAGCATATCAATCATTGCGTTGTAATATCCGTTTACGTTAAGTATGGCGATAGCTTTGTTATGTCTTTCAAGCTGTTTTAGAGTAAACACTTCAAAAAATTCCTCAAAAGTGCCTATTCCGCCGGGAACAATAACAAAAGCGTCCGCTCTTTCTTCCATTATACGTTTTCTTTCACGCATTGTGTCCGTTCTGATAAGTTCCGTACAGTCTTGGAAAATACGGCCGTCAACACCCATATCTTCATCATCAAAGAAATTCGGTACAACACCGACAATTTCGCCTTTCTTTTCATAAACACCGCGTGCAACCGCACCCATAAGTCCGGATGCACCTGCACCGTAAACAAGTCCGTGACCTCTGTCAGCAATTTTACGTCCGAGTTCTTCGACTTGGCTGACATAAGATTTATCTATTGTGCTGCTTGACGCTCCGAATACACAAATTTTCATAATACATACCCCTTTCTGCCTGTTATTTTTGAGAAAAACTGTTGTAGAAAACAGTTTCGTTTAAATTTTTTCTGCTTGAATGAGCCGCCGAAGGCTCTGCGTCGTCTGACGGATAACCTGTCGGTAAAAATGCAACGGGAACATAATTTTCAGGCAAATTGAATTGCTCTTTTACGTCCTTCGGATTAAATGAGCCTACCCAAGTCGTTCCGAGCCCTACGCTTTTTGCCGCCAACATCATATGCGTTGCAACGATAGCCGCGTCGATTTCGCCCTCGTCGTGTCCGTCATTTCCGCGCGTCCAAGATGTTTCTTTGTCGTAACATACAAGGAAATTAAGCGGCGGATTAAATGCAAATTTCGTGCATTTGCTCACCTTTTCAAGTTCTTTTTCGTCGGTAAGTACAAGTATTCTCTGTGGCTGAAAATTTACGGCGGTAGGCGCTGCCTGCATTGCCGCAAGAATATAATCTATCTTTTCTTTCTCTACTTTTTTATCAGAAAATTTTCTGAGCGAAAATCTGTTTTTTGCCAATTCTAAAAAATCCATTTTCTCTAAAGAAAAGGGCTCCTTCTCCATTATGTATGCTCATTTGAGTTGAAGCGTGTAATTCAAAATCTGGATATACCTCTCTTATTCTTTTAGCTAATCCTACATCTTGGATTATTAAAGCATCAACTCCTATTTTATATAAAACGCCTATGTAATCTACTGCTTCTTGAAACTCATTTTCCTTAATTAAAGTATTTACTGTAACATAAACCTTAACTCCATAGGTATGAGCATAGTCCACAGCCTTTTCCATTGTTTCATTATCAAAGTTAGAAGCATAAGCTCTTGCTGAAAACTTGCTTCCTCCTAAATATATAGCATCAGCACCTCTGTTTATGGCAGAAATTAAACTTTCCATACTTCCTGCCGGTGCTAGTAACTCTATTCTTTCCATAAAATTCATCTCTCCTAAAATTCAACTAGGTCTTTCCTTAGTTAATTTACTCAATACTTTGTATTATACACAATTACACAGTACAATTCTACATTTCATTATTTGTCTTTTCATTTAAGCACTTATAAAACAAAAATTTATATA
>ERZ773164.629-NODE-629-length-40977-cov-5.342383_pt1 | contig 40977 bp, 35 predicted proteins | sample MGYA00511917_ERZ773164 | MGnify/ENA primary metagenome ERZ773164 (study PRJEB29015, sample SAMEA2737847) | human gut metagenome | biome: human gut; feature: human-associated habitat; material: faeces | place: China | collected 2012 ...
CACCCCATAACTTGGATCTTAGATCATCCCCAAACTCTTTCATCAAGAGTCTGGCCGATACACCCTTCATAGCTTTTATAATATTTGGAATATAATGCCGCGGCGTACAATTGATCAGCATACGGATATGATCTTCCTCCATATACATTTCCAGAATTTGAAAATCATTATCCTTTGAAATCTGAGTCAGCAGCTCTTTTAATTTTATTGCGACCTGTCCATTCAAGACATCACGACGATACTTTACACACCATACAATATGATACTGTATAGAATAGACATAGCCTCTTCCTTTAACAACTTCCATATGTTTTTACCTCACCTATATTATAACATATGTATATGATTAAAGTACTATATTTATCATTTATTTTTAAATTATTTATCGAACATATGTATATCTAATTCATCTCATGACTAAAGTCACGAGTGTTCTCAGATTGCATTATAAAAGAACAGACTATTTTTTAGCCTGTTCTACAATTTCATTGATTCTTTCTAAGACAGGTTCAAAACCTGTTTTTTCTGTACTACTGATACCGAAAATATTCTTCATTGGCAAATGTAGCTGTTGAGAAATATCTTTCAACGCACGAACACGTTTTGTCTTAGGAATCTTGTCAACTTTTGTAGCTACAATAACGATTTGAATTCCAAGACTTTGAATCATTTCGATCATATCTAAATCATCATGCGTGGCGCCATGTCTTGCATCGACAAGTTGTACAACACAACAAATCTGCTCTCTTTGGTTAAAGTATGTATCCATCATTTTACCCATCTTGATCAGCATTTGTTTAGACATTTTCGCATAACCATATCCAGGAACATCCACTAACATCCAAGTATCATCAATCTTAAAGAAATTGATTAAACGTGTTTTACCTGGTGTATTTCCTACATAGGCAAGTTTTTTCTTATTAGTCAATGCATTAATAAAGCTTGATTTTCCAACGTTACTACGTCCAACGACTACAACTTCTGGTAAATCAGATTCTGGCCATTGTTCTTTTTCAACAGCACTAATCACAAATTCACTGATCATACTATTTTACCAATGCGTTATGTAACACTTGAGATACATTTGAACAAGGAATAAAAGTAACTGCATCTTTTACTTCTTGAGGTATATCATCTAAGTCTTTTACATTTTCTTTTGGAATCAAGATCGTATCAATTCCAGAACGATGTGCTGCCAATGATTTTTCTTTCAATCCACCAATAGGAAGAACATTTCCTCTAAGTGTAACTTCACCAGTCATAGCTAAATTCGCCTTAACTGGAATATTAGAGAAACAAGATACCAATGCCGTTGTCATTGTAACACCAGCACTTGGTCCATCTTTAGGAACCGCACCTTCTGGTACGTGAATATGTACATCATTTTCTTCAAACAATTTAGGATCAATTTTGAATTCATTTGCATGCGTACGAACATAGTCTAGCGCAATACTAGCACTTTCCTTCATGACATCACCTAATTGTCCAGTAAGAACAAGTCTTCCTTTACCTGTAAAGCGAGTTGCCTCGATTTGAAGGATATCCCCACCAAAACTTGTATAGGCAAGTCCTGTTACAGTTCCAACTTGATCTTTCTTTTCTTTTTTACCATAATCAACTTTTTCATTACCCAACCACTCATGAACTAATTTTTTAGTCAATTTAATGCTACGTTTGTTGTTTTTTAAGATAGCCAATACTGTTTTACGGCAAATTGTCGCAATTGTACGCTCTAAAGAACGAACTCCCGCTTCACGAGTATAGTAACGAATTAAATATAGTAACATATCATCATCAATTTTTAACTGAGACGCTTTTAAACCATTTAATTCTATTTGTTTAGGAACTAAGTGATCCTTGGCAATATGAACCTTTTCTGCATCTGTATAGCTTGATAATTCGATAATTTCCAAACGATCTCTTAATGCAGGTGGAATATTTTCTAAATAGTTTGCCGTCGCGATAAACAACACTTTTGATAAATCATAAGGCTCTTCAATATAGTGATCTGAGAATACTGAATTTTGTTCAGGATCCAATACTTCAAGCATTGCACTTGATGGATCTCCCTTATAATCACTTGCCATTTTATCAATTTCATCAATCAAGAATACTGGATTCGTAACGCCTGCCATTTTCATACCTTGAATGATACGTCCAGGTAAAGCTCCTAAATATGTTCTTCTGTGACCACGAATCTCTGCTTCATCGCGAACACCACCAAGTGACATTTTCACAAATTTACGATCTAAAGCTCTAGCAACACTTTTTACCAAAGACGTTTTACCAACTCCTGGAGGACCTACCAAACAAATAATTGGTGCATTCAATGAATTTGTCATTTGTTTAACAGCCAAATACTCTAGAATACGTTCTTTTACTTTTTCTAGACCATAGTGATCTGCGTTTAAAATAGCTTCAGCTTCATTTAAATCTTCATTGTCCTTCGTTTCTTGCCACCAAGGAAGATCCATTAACCAATCAATATAAGATTTAATGACACCTGTTTCTCCACTTGCCATAGGTAGCATTTCATAACGACTCACTTCGTCCGATACCTTTTTCTTAATGTAGTCTGGGTATGGATTTTCAGCTAAACGCTTACGAATCTTAGCCGCATCTTCATCTTGGGCAACTGTATCCCCTAATTCTTCACGAATGACATTCATCTTTTCACGAAGATAGTAATCTTTTTGTCCTTGATCAATTCTTTCTTTGACAGTTTCGTTGATTTGTTGTTCAACTTCACTCATCTTTTTCTCTTTAGCCATATCTTGAAGCAACATCATTAGACGATCATTCACCCCTAATGTTTCAAGATACTGTTGTTTTCTTTCAATATCTAAAGGCAATCCTTGAACAGCTTTATCACTTAAGAATTCACCGCCCATACCCTTTGAAATTTCCATAACAATTTCTTTAGTCACAAAACGATCTTGTCCTTGCATACGATCAAGTTCATCTGCAATCATACGAATCAAAGCTTCTTCTTCGACAGCGTCCTGTTTTTCGCTTTCAAGAATTTCAACTTCGGCTAAATCACTTAGGCTTCCATTGATCCAATTATTTAGCTTAACACGCTTAATTCCACGAAACTTTACACGTAAAAAGTTATCAAAACGACGAATATGACGAACTTCGCATAAAGTTCCTACAGGATATATATCTTCTTTTCCAGGATTTTCTTTTTCAAGTTCTTTTTGAGAAAATAAACAAATCTTTTTATCATAATTATCCTGCGCATTTTCAACAGCATGTACAGAAGTATCTCTTCCTACATCAATCACAATTTCTTGATTTGGATATAGGACAACCCCTCTGGTACAAACTAAAGGATAGGTATTTAATTCCATACGAAAACCTCCTTATATTAAATATGGAAAAAGACGCTAAGCGTCTTTTTTCTTTTACATTATACTACTTTACAGAAGTTTTAATGAAGTCTAATGCTTTTTGATTTGCTAAATCTGCTTTAATACTTTCTGGAGAAATCAATGATTTGATTTTTTCTACTTCCATGTTATACATTTCAGACATTGTAGTAAATTCTTTTTCTACATCTTCATCACTAGCTTCAATGCTTTCAGCTTTAACGATAGCTTCTAATACTAACTGAGTTTTAACACGAGCAGCAGCTTCTGGACTCATTTGAGCACGGATTGCTTCTTCAGTTTGGTGAGTTGCTTCTAAGAATTGTTTAGCAGTGAATCCAGATTGTTGCATACGACCTTCGAATTCTTTGTACATACGATCAACTTCAGCATCGATCATTACTGCAGGGATTTCAACATTAGCGTTGTCACAAACTTTTCCTAACAATTCATTTGTGAAGTTTTCTTCAGCTTCTCTTTCTTTTTGAGCAGTTAAATCAGTTTTTACTTTTTCTTTGTAAGCATCTACTGTTTCAACATTTTCAATTTTTAATTTTTTGATTAATTCATCATTTAATTCAGGAAGATCTTTATATTTTACTTCGTGAACTGTGCAGTGGAAAGTTGCAGGTTGACCAGCAAGTTCAGCTGCTTGGTAGTTTTCAGGGAAAGTAACTTCAACGTCTTTTTCTTCACCTTTCTTAACTCCAACTAATTGTTCTTCAAAACCTGGAATGAATGATCCTGAACCAAGTTCTAATGGGTAGTTTTCTCCAGATCCACCTTCAAATGCTACACCATCTTTTGTTCCAACAAAATCGATAACTACTTGATCACCTAATTGAGCAGCATCGTCATCTTCACGAACAACCCAGTCAGCATAACGATCTTGAACACGTTTAACTTCGTTTTCAACATCTTCTTCTGTAACTTCTACATCCGCTTTTTTGATATCTAATCCTTTGTATTCACCTAAAGTTACTTCAGGAAGTACTGTACATGTAAATACTAATACGGCTTTTTCATCATCAGCTTCTTTAACATCTAAAGTAGGACGAGCTACTAAATCGATGTTGTGTTCTTTGATTCCTTCTGATAATGCTTCATTAGCTACTTCTTCACTAGCCATATCATATAATGCTTTTGAAGAAAGTTGTTTTTTAACTAAAGCATCAGGAATTTGTCCTTGACGGAATCCTTTCAAATTCATGTGAGATTTAGCATAGTTTAATGCTTTTTTCTGTGCTTTTTTCCAAGCTTCACCTTCTACTGTTACTTCTAATTCACCAGTAGAATTTTCTTTCAAAGTCCAAGTACTAGTCATTGTTTTCTCCTCGCTTTTCAATGGATAACTCAATATCCTCAATTCTTTCAAGACCTTGTTTTTTAACAAAACCAGGCCATTCATCGGATTTCTGCATTGCATCATACACAAGTCTACAAATACCTTTCGCAAGCTGGTAAGGATCTTTGTCTTCTTGATCGAATGGTCTTTCATATAAAACTAACTGCATCAAAAGGGACATACAAAATTGAATCATAGTAGGATCCTCATTTGTAAACCAACTTTCGAATAATGAGCTAGCCTCACTGATTGACTGATCTTGCTCCATAGGTAAAATAGCACTTGGTATAAACGTAATGTTCAACCCGGATTTTATCAAATCAAACGGATCATCAATTTTCTGCTCCATTAAAGCTTCAATCAATGTACCCTTATATTCATCAGGTAAATCTGAATCTAGTAATTCCTGAACTTCATCATGACACATTCTTAGATTCATGTTTTCTAAAATAGAAATCGCATAGATTTTTTGTTCTAGAGTACCATGAACATAATCCTGTAACTTACTGAAATCCATACTCTTACTCTTCTGTTCCAAATATGGTTTACATTCAGACTTATAATATTCCAATAACTCCAATGCATCCTTTGGAACATAAGGCATGTTCAGTTCCTGACAAATCAATTCGTACGCCTGGGCATAACTTTTTTCATCTATCTCTTTTTTTATTTCTTCGATTAAAGAATGATAATATGCGTTCACTTATACCTCCATGCGAAACATTAGTATTCTACCATAAATATCGATAATAATCAATTCTACGCATTTCTAAAATACAGAATCCGTAGAATGTCATTTAAAGAAAAAAACTCTCCTTTTACAGAGAATTTGTTTTCCTACTTTTTTCTAATTCATTTAACTTCTTGAATTCAACTAAAATACAAATAACCGATACTACAAAGGCTACAAAATCCGCAATGGGAGCCGCGTATAAGATTCCATTCAACCCAAAAAATTTAGGTAAAATCAAAACAAGTGGAATCAAAAATAATACTTGTCTAGTCATAGACAAAAACATTCCTAAATATGCTTTTTTAATTGACGAAAAGAAGCTAGACGATAACATCTGTACTCCATCAATACATACTAGCATTAGATAGATTCGCATAAACATTGTCGCAAATTCAAAATAGTTCGCATCCCCTGATCCAAATATTGATAATACAGTACTTGTGCAGAATTGAAATAAGGCCCAACCAATAAATGAAACAACCAAATTTGCACTTATCGCAAGCTTGAACGTCTTTTTAACACGCTCATATTTTTGCGCTCCATAATTAAATCCAATGATTGGCTGCATACCTTGCGAAATACCAATGATGATAGCTAATAATATCGCATTGGTTTTCATCACAATGCCACATGCAGCTAAAGGAATATCACTACCAAACTTAGTAAACTGTCCATAATACGTCAATGAATTATTTAATACGATTTGCACAAACAAAATCGCAATCTGATTTAGTGAAGCACTCATTCCAATGGTTGCCATTTCCTTTGTATCCTTCAAAGAAATACGTAAACTCTTTTTATTAAATTCAATGTGTTGAAAACTCTTAATATACCAGGCAGCAATAAAAAATGAAATCACTTGACCAGCTACTGTAGCAATGGCAGCTCCAGCGACACCCATATGAAACCCAAAAATAAACAAAGGATCTAATATAGTATTCACAACAGCACCCGCAACCATACATATCATTGAATATTTTGGTGACCCGTCTGCACGAATCAAGTTACTAATCACATTTGTCGTAATCAAAAACGGAACACCCAAAGTTGTAATTCGTGTATATTCAAGTGCCAAAGGCATAATTGTACTTGTAGCCCCGAACGATTTTAATAGTGGTTCAAGGAATACAAGTACTAAAACAACATAGATTACTGAGCAAAGAACAGACATACTAATACCATTCCCAGCAATACTACTTGATCGTTCTGGCTTCTTTTCACCTAGATATAAACTAAATAAACTTGCTGAACCAATCCCAATCAACAATGCAATCGCAAGTGCAATTGTTGTCAATGGAAAAGCTACATTGGTTGCCGCATTTCCTAGAAAACCAACACCTTGACCAATAAAGATTTGATCCACAATGTTATATAGTGACGATACAAGCATTGAGATAATACTTGGTATCGCAAACTTTTTTAATAATGATGACTCTTTTTCATACCCTAATGGATTTTGCATACTAATTCAATTCCCTCTTTCTAAACTGTGCAATTAAATGCTTATTCCCCATTGAATGCTCACGAATGACATTTAACTCATTTCCTCTTTCATCAAACCAACCCACAAATTCATATCCTGGCTTTGTTGCCGGCAACAAATGAATCGTATCCGAAAAATACGTATATGACTTTGGATTTCTTCGACTACTTAGTCCACCATTTAAATCATATGTAATCTTATATTGACTTACTTGCCAATGAGCATATAAAGTACAAGACTCATGAATGGGTTCATCCAAGTTATAACGCCAACGATAATCACAATCCCAGAACCATCCATCAAAGGTATATCCAACTCGAACTGGCGGCTTTAAATCCTCCAATAAACCATGTTCATCCGTACATACATCCATATAATTGGCTCCACCACACGTTTCAAAGTGGATAACTGGACATTCTTTATAAATAGCTGTCAATATAACAGGTTCATGAATGCCTGCTGGTACACTCGTTATAATTTCACCATTCAACTGCCAACCTACAAACATAACGCCCTTCTTAAATGCCGGATACAACAATAATTCTTCCGATTCAATGCATGTATATCTTGGATTACGACGCGACATAACTCCGCCGTCCACATCATATTCAATGGGATACCAAATAGGAATCCATTTATCATATAAAGTCACAGAATGAGGAAGCACCCCACCTGGATTTAATCTTTTTGTACACTCTTTATCTATATACCAACCAACAAATTGGTAACCTTCTCTTTTTTCACTCATCAAATATCACCTGCCCATTATTTTATCACAAATAGAAAAACTTCTAGGAAAATTTCTAGAAGTTATTCAAATAATTATATAAACTATTCCCAAAAGTCATTTCCATAAGTTCACTTGCGATTTCTTTACTTTGAATCCGCATAATATGATCTTCTACATCTTGTTTACCTAATAAATTTATATTTCCATACCATACAATTTCCTGATCAATAATCGCAAAATGTTCACAATTATCTTCTGCCGATTTTAGATAAAAACCAGATTGTCTCATTTCCTCTAACAACTGCATTCTATAATTTGAACTTCCAAACCTGATTTTATCTGGCATCCAAGAAACTATAGTTACTTCAACTCCACTTTCCATCTTTTCTTTGATCAATTTAGTAAATTCTACAACTCTATCGCCAGATAATGAAGGACTGGATACAATAATATTCTTATTAGCACACAATAAATCTTGACTATACATATCATAATAATTACTTGCATCAAATATAGATTGAGAAATTTGCGATTCACTTTTTATGCCGTTAGTATCTGAAATTAATTCATAACCTGATTTTTTATAGGCCTTTAATCTTTTTCCGTACATTCGATCAAACATCGGAATATGGACATCTACATAATCATATACAAGTATTGTATCTTTTTTATCATATAATCGATGAATTCTTCCTGTAAATTGTTCTATAACACTACTACTAGCTACAGGCATTGCTAGAAACAAAGTATCCAACCTATCAAGGTCAAATCCTTCTCCAACGAGCGATCCTGTCGCAATTAATATCATAGTTTTATCTTCAGATACGCTTTTCATTAATTCAATAATATGATTATTTTCTTTTTTTGATTGACTTCCTATCAACAAGAAAACAAAATCTGCCACACCTTCTAATTGTTGATATAGCTTCTTACAATGATTTACATATTTAGACAAAACCACAGGCGTACGATTTTTTTGAATACAATCTTTTATATCCTGAACAATCATTTGATCTCGCAAATCATTATCTCGTAATATTGAGTATGCTTCATTGGGATTCTTTTCATCTTTCATTATTCCTCTTGGTGCAACCACATGTGTAAACCGAGGATATAACAAACGAGGAATCCCTTGTTGTTTTGCTTGTTCTTTTGCGGAATATTTATGTCGTATTGGACCAACAAGCATAAAATTCATCTTATCCAATTGATCCGTTCGATCAACGGCTGTAACACCATACACATACTTAGCTTTAATTTCTTTTAAAACAGCACTTTCTGTATTTGAAGCCGCATGATGACATTCATCCACAATGATCATGCCATACTCATTCAACAGTTTATGAAATTTTCCCTTTTTACATATAGAACCAGCCATTGCGATATCAATTATACCTGTCATAGAATCATGAGATCCCTGTAAAGTACCTATCAATGATTTTCTCTTTTTGATCAACCCCTTTGGTGTCGTATATTCAGGTAAATCTTCATTTATATCCAAAAATTTCTGCAGCTTATCTTTCCATTGTTCTAATAAAGATGAACTCTCCAACAAAATTAATGTATTCACTTTCTTTGTCGCAATTAAATCTGCACAAAGAACAGTCTTACCAAAAGCTGTAGCCGCTAATAAAATACCATTATCATGCTCAATCATTTTATTTAGAGCTACATTTTGTTCAGGTTTTAACTCTCCCTTAAAAGTAACATCAATACTTCTTCCTTGTTGCCTTTTATCATCAATCATCATTTGAATCTCAGCATTCTTATTATACGAAATTAAAGCATCATAACATCCTCTAGGAATTTGTATATATCCACTATTGTGATCTTCACCAAGATAAATATATTTATACATACCAAAAGTAGAAATTCCCATACCTTGATTTTTATAATAAATAGGATTACTAATTCTAGCCAATTTACGGATTTTATTTTGAATAGACACACTTAAATTTGAAGTATCCACATAAATACCATTTGATAAAGTGATATGCATTTTTCCATTCACTTCATTCTTTTCAAATTCACTCATTGAATCCCATGGCTTATCATCTGAATTTCCATGCCATTCTTTTATTTTTTCTTCTATAAACACCTGTGAAAGCTTAGGCTTAGACCACAATATATTCCATTGATTTGAATAGGCATTCCAATTTTCATCAATAAATGCACTGTTGCCATCTTTCAATGCTCGTCCTTGTAATGGTAATGCGATTAAATTTCCCAGACCACCCTTTGACATACTATCTTGTGCTGGTATCATACGATCATAGTATTTAAATGATTTTAAATTCACTTGTTCTGCCCCTTTATCCAATAAAGCATTCCCAAAATTTCTTGCCAAAATAGCTGAAATCGGTTTATCAAAGAAAATCCAAATATGCGCTCCTTTACCTGATCTAGAACGCTCAATCAATGGATCAATTCCATTTAATTGACAAATCTCACGCATCGCATCAACTTCTTCTTTCCAACTCTCATCCATATTTGCAAAATCATTTCCTGCATCTTTATCATGATTATCAAAATCAAAGACTAAAAAGCGACACGTATTATCTTTATGCAATGGATAAACACCAATCACTTCATTTCCTTTTAAATGTGACATGATACTATCAATTGTCAAAGCTTTATACTTTTGGTAATGACAATCTTGACAACGAAATCCTGCATTCCATTTCTTGCCACACCCATCCGACCAAAAATTAATACATTGTGGATAGTATCCCACCTTGTTTGTCTTCTTGTTTTCTACTCTTTTTGCGTATACGTCTGTACGACCCCAAAAACGAGCAAAAAATCGATTTGCCATATCTTTTGTGATTTCATTTGGAAAAACAATACGACTTCCTTGATTCGTTTCAAAAGGTTCTGTATTTGTAGAATTCTTTAATTGATCCAGTTCTTTCTGATAAGAAATTCCTTTTCGATCCAAAATGTTCTTCAAGCATTGAATCTCTTTTTGTAAGTCATTTATTATAGTTAAATTATCATTCGTTTGTTTCACAAAACCACCCACTCTTTTCAATACTATTTTAATTGAATTAGCAAATAAAAAAAACACCCAAGACTCCGTTAGTTAGACGGAGAGGAGTGTTTTCAGAACACATCTGCAAGTAGTAGTCTTGTAGTAGTTCTATGCATATAATAATCCTTTTTACAAACCATTGTGTTAACACAAACACACAAAAACAGAAAAACAAGAATAAATCAACCTTAACTGCTTTTAATATCTTAATCCAACCTGTTTTTTTCAAGAGCCATTCTCTTTAACTTTTTATCTATCTGTTTTGCGATTTTATAATCTTCTTCAAATTGAAGGTTATGTTGAATGACCGGATTTTTTGATATGTATACATATGCCTTACCTTTATTTGATAATTCAATTTCAACACCTACATACACTTTTTTTAATTCAATAAAAATACTCGTATTAAACGTACTAATTAACACTCTATGAGAAAACAATGGTGATTTACCTTTATATCTAGCATGTTCATAAACTATTTGACTTCTAACAACATCACAAAATTTGTAAGTCCCTAAACTACCATCACATATTGTGAATTCTTTATTCTTCTCATCAAAAAGGATGCTGTCAGCTATTTTATTGATATACAATGTTGAGATGCTCATTATTTCTTAACTCCTCAGATTTTTGCATAACATATATCAAACTTAATCCATTCTCTGCTGCAAATTTTGTAGCTTCTTGAATATCAAAAAACAGCTCATTTCCTTGTTCATAGTAAACAATCCATTCATCAGGGTTAATTGACTCATTATTTTCTAATGACCGAGCTCTTGTAGGAACGGCTGTGATTGTGTTTGTCAAAGAGCCCACGTAAACTGGCGTACTTAGAGCTGTGTTAGCATACACAGCAACATTAATATTATACGTTATTGCATTATTGGAAGAATGAACAAGCTTAGATGATTGACTTGGAGAGATTGTACACCCATATTGTAGAGCATAATGCTGGCAATTTGATCCATATAAACTAATATCATTAGCATAAGTGATTGTACCATTATTATGTTGTACACTTATGTTATACCAATACGAATACGCATAAACTGAAAGATAGCTTCCTGTCACTTGTGCTCTCTTGTTGTAAGAAGCCGCATATAAACTAATAGTCGACATGCTTACAATACTAACACACAAAATCAAAGTAATAATGCCATAATATATTTTATTTTTCATCACATATTTCCTTTCTTTTATTTTTCTTTTATTTTTTTACATCAAGTAAGTATGACCATATAAACTGTGTCCATTGCTATCACATCTCCTAAAATATGATTTCTTATTATCTTAATTTTTCCACCATTTAAATATAAGACTACACAATTAACTTTCATATTAAGACTTTATTTACAAGATTGTGTCAATGAAAAAGGGTGTTTCTAAAACATATTTTCAAATAATTGTCTAGTAGTAGTTCTATGCATAGAATAATCCTTTTTACAAACCATTGTGTTAACACAAACACACAAAGACAGAAAAAATTTCAATTGATAATTCAATCAAATTAATCATTTATGATTATTAATATATAATTCTAGAAATAATTTAAGTAGGAAACAACTCTGAAATTGTAGTCTTGTAGTAGTTCTATTCATATAATAATCCTTTTTCTTTCCTTCTGTGTTAACAAATAATGATAAAACACCAATTAAAGCAATTGTGCCATATCAAGATTTTAATTACAATAATCTTAGAAAGATTCATGGAGGATCAAATACATATGTATTACTTATTATTCACTATACAATTCATCTTATTTTTCATTGCACTTACAGATTATTCAAAATGGAAACTGATTTCATTTTTCACCATTACTGCAGTATTGATTCTCTATAGTATCTATACACATGATACAGCGCAAATCATCATGTGTATTTTAGACATAGTTTTCATTGGTTTCTATTGGTTTTACAAGAAAAGACACTAAATAATAGTCAGGAATCACCATTCAATATACTTTTTAATTTCCATTTTTGTTGCTATCTGCTCCTCTAATAATGATATTTTTTTCTTTCAACGGTTGTATCTACATATGTTTGAAGAAATTTATTTTCACTAAATTTGTTTCTATCTTCATTTTTCAAATTGTTCTTTTTTGTACTATGTAGTGTTTGAAACTTTGATACTTTTTTTATTTAATTATGAGTTTATTAACTTTATATAAATGTCAACTTAAAAATGTACAGTTTTGATCATTTAAGAATGTACAATTTTGACCACATCGATACCTGTTGTAGTAGATGGTAAAGATGTGGTCTTTTGTTTAATAAGACATTGTAAGTAATCTTTCTTCTACTTTTTTTAGCCTTTTTAAAACCTGTTTATAGGGCATTCCTAGACTTCGTCCATCAACTATTTGATATGGACCGATATAATATTGTATTTCCTCTAGATAAACAGAATATAATTCACAATATGGTCTTGATGCATTTATTGGTTCGCACATCATAACACATTTTTTGTTTTCCATACTGATGTCGAATAGATAATAATAAGTAAATGTATCTTCGCTGAAAAGAATTGCTCTAATATTATCTTTTTTGCTGTTTCTTGTTTTATTCAAATATTTAATTAGTTTACCGTTCATTAATCATTGCTCTCCTTTTTTATTAAATGGTCTTTTAATCTGTAAGATTTGCCACTGATTGAGATTACCTTGGCGTGATGTAAGATTCTATCTAAAATCGCATTTGCGATAATTGGATCACCAAATATATCATCCCATTCACCAAAGTTTATGTTCGTTGTGATGATAGTACTTTTCTTCTCATATCTTCTATCAATCAATTGAAAAAATAGTTTAGAGTCTTCTTTATCAATTGGGAGATAACCAAGTTCGTCAATAATCAATAATTTATATTTATTGAAATGTTTTAATCGATCGTCTAATCTGTTTTCTAATTTTGCTTTTTTTAGCTGCATAATCAAATCATGACATTTAATAAAATACGTCGAATTTCTTTTCTTGGCAGCGGCAATGCCTATAGCTGTCGCCAAATGTGTTTTGCCTACACCAGACGGTCCAAGAAACACAATATTTTCCTTTTTATCTATAAATCCCAATGATTCAAACTCTAATATTTGTGCTTTGTTTATTGATGGTTGGAAATCAAAGTCAAAATCTTTAACTTCTTTAATAAAAGGGAATGCTCCAACTTTGACCATTGCTTTGATTAGATTCGTTTTACGATGATCCATTTCAACATCTGTAAGTCTTAATAATCCTTCCGTAAAACTTAATTCATTAGCTGTTATAAAATCTATTACTTCATCCAAGCTTTCACTTGCTTTATTTAATTTTAGATATTCTAGATTATCTTTTAATCTTTGATACGTACTAATCATTTATACATCTCTCCCAGTTCTTTTAAATTGTTTTCCGCAAATTCCTTGATTCTTTGACCACTTCTCATTAAAGAGTATTCAGCCTTTTCTAGTGCGTGTTCTGCCAATTCTATTTTCTTTACGTTATCTTTGCTTATTTGATGTATTACGATAAGTTCTGTGTTATCATACACGTAAAGATAGTCATCGAAAGCCTGGGCATTCAGTACTTTGCCACAATATTTGATTGGAGTAGAATACTTCTTGCCACTATAACTCACAAATCCTTGCGAGTCGGCTTTAAGTGACAATTCTTTGATTTTATAAAGGCTTCTTATATTGTCTTGTGGTAAAGGTGATAAGAAGCCTTTTTCTTTTTGTAAGTGTAAGATCGGTATCTTACCAGTTTCGGAATGAAGTTTATTGTTTTCTCTGCCACATATCTTAGTGACCTGATTTCGTAATCCAACTAAATCCAATAAACCATTGTATGCGTATAATTCATCAAGTAATTTCATCGGAGCTTCAACCTTAGCTTTAACTTCAGGTTCACCTGCGATACATGGTTTCACTTCAAAACCATAATCTTTTGCGAATTGTGCAAATTTGTTGTTGATCTTACCTTTAGAATACTCAGTCCTTGGATCATCCATGACAGTTTTCATATTGTCGGTTCTTAACGTTTTAGGAACACCACTAGCCATTTCAAAAGCTGTATCCAGATGATGAAACAAGACTGTCTGAGTTTTGCTCATGGATAAGAAATATATCTTAAATCTAGAAAACGAATAAACTAAGGCAAAAACATTCAATGTTACTAGCTCACCAGTCTTTAATGTAATAGTTAATTCTTCTTTCCAATCTTATACAAAGTAAAAAGTTATGAGAAGTTAATTTGAAATCATCCCTTTTATGGGCTTTTTTTATAATTTTGCTTCTCATAACTTTGTGGCTTTTTAAAGTTTGGTTTTCAACCAATCTAATAATTCATCTTTTTCTTCGTTTGAATAATTATCCTCAATTTTCAATTTGCTTGCTGCTTCTAATAGATGTTTTCTTTTAACTTCCGGATTAGCTTTTGAATATATCTCTGTTGTCTTTACCGAGGAATGTCCTAAAATGTCACGTATATAAATAAGGTTTACACCATTCTCTAAAAGGTGCATTGCTTTGCTGTGTCTTAGACAATGAGGAGAAATTGTATTAGGATAAATGGTTAGATTTTGCTCCTTTGCTTTTATAAAATGCTTTTGGAGAATATAATTTACACCTTCACGAGTGAGTTTTTCGCCCTTCGAATTAAAAAAAAGATATTCTGAATCTTTTATTTTATAAATAGTTATATACTTTTTTAGTATTTCAATCATTGAAAAATCTAATGGAATTATTCTAACCTTTCTTCCTTTACCGTATAAAACTACTGATGCTGGTTTATTCAATCTCAAATCAGGTAATTTAATATTTATAAGTTCGCTAACACGTGCACCACTTTCATACAATGTCAGAATAATCGCTAAGTCTCTTAAATCTCTCATATTGTTTTTATCAAATGATTTAAGCATGTCTTGAAATGCTTCTACTGTAAGATAATTCATCGGAACTGATTCTGTTTTCTTTTTATGAATCTCTAATATTGAAGTGCAGATATTCATATACTCTGGGCGATGGTAACTGACATATTTGAATAATGATTTAATCGCAGCCAATCTATTATTTCTGGTAGAAACAGATACATTTTTATTGCTTTCTAACCATTCAAGGTATTCACAAATGATGCCATATGAAAAATCAGTAATTTTAATTTTGTTTGCTTTTATACCTTTGGAGTTCATGAATTCTAAAAGCTGTACAACTGCATCTCGATAAGTTTTAATTGTATTTTCACTGGCATTTTTTTGATTGGTCAGATATCGGATAAAAAAATCACTAACCAATTTAGAAAACTCATTCATCTATATTTCACCGATTCCTTCCAAATAAATATAATGACCTGCATTAATAATTTCCTCATGTCTCTGTAGAGTTAATCTTAAGTAAATCTCTGTGTTTACGATACTTGTATGTCCAAGATAAACACTTAAATATGGCAAGGCACAGTATGGATCTTTTCCTGATTTAATCATTTGATTCAATGCATTACACGCAAAAGAATGGCGTAAAGAATGAACACAAGCACCTCTTTTGTAACCATTTAACGGACTACTTTTTATCCCGGCCATAGGCAATATTTTATTTCTGAATACTGCGCATATAGTACCAGGGCTTCGTTTCCCACCGCGTGGTGACTCAAAAAAATATGTATCACTTTCTTTAGAATATGATTCACTATAATTTGTTAACCAAGTACCAAGTGAAGATTTAAATGGTACCATTCTAGAAACGTTTCCTTTCCCTGAACGAACGTAAACGATATTGTTTTCTAAATCAACATCATCTACTTTTAAATTTGATACTTCACCAACTCTTAATCCAGTACAGTATAGTAATCTAAATACAGTTTGATAAAAACACTTTGATTGTTCATTATTCTTAAATTTCATATTATCAACTGCTTTGAATATTCTGGTTATCTCATCATCAGAAAAAACATAAGGTATAAAATCTCTAGGCATTTTAACCTGAGCTTCGTAAGAAATATAAATATTTTCATACCCCTGAGATTTCAAAAATTTACAGAATTGTCTAAGAACGCATTCTTTGGAATGTTGAGTTCCTTGAGATAAAGAGGAATTCGTTTCTAAATATATATCAACCATTTCCTTTGTGATTTTAATTTCACTAAGATTAAAGGAATTTAAAAAATTGTTTAGTGAAACAAGTTCATAGATTTTTTTGCTTTCTAAATTTCTATAATATCCTAAGGATTGCTTATAGGTGATATATTTTTCAAATTCATTTTTAAAAACACCTTCAAAAGTTCTTCTTTTCATAAAGGCACCTCAAGACTTACCATTCGTAATCCCTCAATATCTATGGATAAATATTTTTCAGTTGTACTGATATTTGTATGTCCAAGAATCCCTTTAATTACTGGTAAAGGAGTATTATTCTTTAGTAGATTTGTGGCTAGACTATGTCTTAAAGAATGCGCTCCAGCCTTTTTGTTTCTTATATTAATGTTTGCCTTGATAAATGCTTTTCTTACAGTGTGAGTAAGTACTGCAGCATCATTAAAAGGAACACCTGTTTGTGTGTTGATAAAAATATATTCACTATCGTCAGAAACTCTATGGTTTTTCAAATAATCGAGTAAAAGATATTTTATGTTATCTGAAATTGGCACTTCTATTGGTTGCTTGGTTTTCATTTGCATCTTTTGAATTATGTTTTTATCCCATTTAATTTCACTGAATTTTAAAAAAACGATATCACTAGCTCTTAAACCAGTTTCTGCGGCAATAAGAACCATACATTTATCTCTGATACCACACTCATTAGTTAAATCTATACTATTTATAATTTTACTAATTTCTTCTGGTGAATAATAGGATAGTATTTTACTTCTCTTATTTGTAAAGATAATCGGATATAATTCATATCCGTCATAATCTACTAATTCAAGCTTTTTCATTACATTGAAAAAGTCTCTTATTGTAAACTGAGCACTACTTCTGGATTGAGAAGCCCAATTTTTAAGCTGTACAAAACCATATACATCATTTTTCTGTATATTTCTGATATTTCCAATTTCATTAGCTATGCAATAATCAAGAAATTGTTTAATGACTTTTAGTTTTCCTTTAATGGTAGCCTCCTTTAAGTTTTTATCTTGTTGTTTTAAATAAATATCAATGCACTTAGCTTTATCCATCATATAATCATCCTCCTTATCTTTCACTAAGTACATTTATTATATAAAGTTATGAGAAGCAAAATTATAAAAAAAGCCCATAAAAGGGATGATTTCAAATTAACTTCTCATAACTTTTTACTTTGCATAAGACTGGTTATGAGAATCTTTGCATAACCAGTCGAGCTGCGCTTCTTCACCCATTCCCGTTTGATATGTGATTATATGTGCTTTGCTTTTACAATCTCTCTTTACTCCATTTACGGTTCTGTTTGTCTTGCCATCAAAATACGATTGAAATTCATTTCTTTGTGATATCCATCTTCTAAAAGAAGATTGAGCGCAATTTAAGCCATGGTTGTCGACTAAGTACTGCCATAACACACGTTTATAGAAGAACACCTGAACATCTTGTTGATTGAGCAAGTAATTAATAACATCATAATATTCATCTATTTTACTTTCTCTTTTTCGGGTATCACTTTTCGAATAACCATCAATATATTTACTGACAGTTCTACGATCGACACCGAGTTCTCTTGCAATTTCTGATTTATTCACTTTAATACTGCCTACCTCCTGTAATCGTCCCAATATAAAAAGATCATTTAAGGAACGTATTTCTACATTGTTGTTTACTTCTATGTTGATTAACACTTATATACCTCCTTGTAAACCTCAAGGATTATATCAAAGCGTAATCAGAAGTGTACATTCTTAAATGATCATTTATGTACATATTTAGATTATCATTTATAACTTTAGTGCTTTGAATAAATTTTTTAAAATCTACTTCTGACATTCTATATACTCCTTATCTTTTTTAGCATTAAATTGACGTATTCATATTTTATACTTATTATGTCCCATTTTTATATTTTAATATACATACCTTTGCTCCCTACATCTCCTCGCCTTTAAAAAAGTAGCAAGCATGTCATTTGTCTGATGCCAAACGACCAAACTTTTTAGGGTTGCACCCCTAAGACCCCATGCCTCCGACGGATTCTAAAATAAAAAAGCGGAAAATGAATCTACACACACACTAAAATATACATGCATTTTCTCTTTTATATTTTATGTAATACTTTATGAATAGTGGCAATATTGCCACATTAGCTTTTTTGAATGATTCCCAAAAAGTCAAATATCTGATTATTTATTTACATGAGTCCATTAGTTAAAAGTTAAAAACTTTAATTCTTTTATAGCTGTTTTATAATTTCATACAAAAGTATAAATAAGTAAACAAATGGTGTAAAATAATAAATGGGAGGCATAATGATAAAAATATTAATTTGTGAAGATATAGAAAGAGATAAGCTACACTTACATCAATTACTAGATTCCTTTTTGCAATCAAACAAAATATCATATAAGATTGATTATCTTGAGAACTTCGATGTAGGGACCAACTTATTCTTAGAATATGATTTGATTTTTTTGGATATTGAACTAGGAGACTACAACGGCATAGAAATCGCATCAAAAATAAGAACCTATAATCGTAGTTCTATTATTATAATCACTTCTAGCTTTAAAAAATATTTAATAGATGGATATAAAATAGAAGCAAAAAGATATCTTATTAAACCAATTGATGAAAAAGTATTTAACATAGAGATGCAGAGTGTCTTATCAACTTCATTTAAACAACAATACGGTTTTTTCGATAAAAAGATATCTCAATATAAGATTCACTATAAGGATATGTTATACATAGAATTTCTTAATCGACATACGATTATTCATTTTGTTAATAAAATTGAGAAAAAAACTACATATCCTCTTAAACATTGGATTGAAAAACTATCTAATAAAGGGTTTGGACAACCATATAAGTCTTTTTTAGTTAATCTTGATTATGTTAGTGGTTTTTCTTCAGATGGTAAAGATATCATCATGAACAATGGTGAAAAAAACCCATTGTCTAAAAATTTCAAAAAGTCATTCACAAATCAATATTTTGCTAATCTGCATAACATACTATGATGATTTTTCTATCCGATATACTCACAGTTATTTTTATTACACATTTCTTTAACCAATTTATTGCCAAAAGAAAAATATCCTGTTATATGTTTTTTTTATTATTTCTTCTTGCTATTATGTGCACTTATTTAGGAAATTATAATGGAATCAATCAGATAGGAAAAATTCTCTCTTTTATTACACTATACATATATATATCATTATTATTTAAGGATTCATTAATTAATAAATTTATATTGTTTTTGGTATGTTACTTGACGATAGGGATTTCAGAGTCATTATCAATTGTTTTTTTTCAATTATTTAATCCTAGTTTCTCTTTAAATAATATCTACACATCAAATACTTATTTAGTGATTATATTTTTAACACAATTTTTTTCATATTTTTTTTCATATATTATGCAAAAAATATGTCATACTATTAAAATCACAAACTTACCTAAATCCTTTTATATATTGTTTTTTCCTGCACTAACAACGATATTGTTTCTCATTGTCTACGGAAACTATCAAACACTCTTTTCAGGAAACAAAATTCTTGTTATTATTTTATTTCTTTTGCTAATTTTTAATTTTATTACAATATTGTTTCAACTACAAATCATTAAAAACGAAACCCTTAAAAAAAGTTTAGAAATATCAGAATTAAGTAATGAAATGATGATTTCAAAATTTAATTCCTTAAACAAGGAATATGAATCCAATTTTAAATTTTTACACAATTTACTTCATACTTGTGCTGAACTTAATCAGTTAATAGATCAGAAAAAATATGATGAGCTAGACTCATTAATTAAATCATTGTCAAACAAGACGATCAAAGAATTTAATGAAATATATACCAATTCTCCAATCTTTTCAACAGTTTTAAACCATAAAAAAAATCAATTATCAAGTTTAAACATTTCAGTTACATCAACCCTTTATAGTGATGATTTATCAAAATTAGATTCCATCAATCAAATGATTTTTTTTTTACTAAAATCTTAGATCTTGCTATAAAATATTGTAGTTTATCTGATGAGCAAAGATTTATTATCATTAAATCGCGAAAAGATATATATTCTTGTACTCTTCAAATTATTTTTAATTTTCCTTCTACATTCGAAAATGATATAAATGAATCAACTTCAAATATTGATAAAGAGTTTAATACTCAATCAGACATATCATTCGATTATAATTTAAAGATTGTAGATATAATTTTCTTAATAAACTAATTCACCTAATCCCATCCGAATTTATTCGGCCGCAAAAGCGCCTCGTTTCACCGTAGTCAAACTATGGTATTAAGGCCTTATTACACTGATCATCCGTTATGTTACACCAAATCAAGCCGTCATCAGTAACTGGTATAACCGCTAGAGGTGCACCGAATTAGCCGTCAATTACAGTTTTAGAAACTCATCCTATACAATTCTTTTAAAAAGTAGATCTTTTCGAGAAGATTATTCAAAGATCGAATAATAAAAAAAAGCCATTTCATAAATTTGAAGTGACTCTTCGTGGATTTAGTGGCTCTGAGCAATGGATTACCTGGCTCCTAGTGATGGACGGAATGGCTCTCAGTATGTGAAACACCTACTTTATCAACTTTTTTACATAACAAATCATAAAAATCCTGTGTTTGTTGATTTGTGTCAAAGTTGAAAATATATACTTTAGCATCGTTTGCATCTTTTAACACAATAACACTATTAACATCAATATTGTAATAAACTTTAGCTTTGTAATAATAATTCAACCTTTCATTTTTGCTATTGTATATTTCAACATTAGCATCCCCAGAATAATACGTCTGATATCCCCATCTAAAACCATTTGCTACGATTTTAAGTGTGCAATCTCTATAGTTTTCGCATAACTCTATACTAGTATATTTAATTTCTTCGTTTAACTTTAAATAATCAGCATGCAACGAAGGTGTAATAATGGGATTCATTTTAATTGCGAATACTGTACTGGTAACTGCTACAATTACAACAGATATACAACCATAAACTATTTCAACTTTCTTACTAAGTCTATTCCCAAAATGATATTGTAAAATAATGGCAACACCACCAATTATCAAAAACAGAATTAAATCAAGCAAAAAAAATTTAGTCATATCTTCTAAACCTCCATGTCTATAATTCACAGATTGAATATAAATCCATCTAACAACTAAGTTGTATAAATAGCACTGGTTAATGGAATAAGTGGCCTTGAATATGTAAAAAACTCAATTTAAGTTTAAATTTCTTTTCTATTTTTTCGACAAACTAGAAAAAACAATAAAATAGCAACACATAATAAAGTAATGAATTCTAAATATATAGAATTTATTCCATTTATCCAGCTAAAGTTCAAAATATTTCTAGATAATTGAATTACATTTGATGGGAAAAAGCAAAAAAATGAATAATTATTAAACATAAATGGAATAAATATAAATAATATTGATAATAATTCGCCTATGTATTTTCTTTCATTTATTTTAACTAACAATGAGGTGAAAAATGTTACCACTAAAACTGCTAGATACCCTATCAAAACATTAACCATATATGCTTGAAAATAATTGATATTTAAAGGGGATAGCCAAAATAGGTAAGAAGTCTGAATTTTCATATTCCATCCATCTAAGCCAAATACACTCCAGATTAAAGCACTATAAATTAACACAATAGAAAAATAGATTGCAGAATTCATTATTAAAACCGTTATTGCTTTTATGAAATTAATTTTACTTTCTTTCGTAATTAATGTTCTAAGAATCATATTCATATTGCATTTTTTTTCTACAAAGAAAATCAATGCAGCAATTATCAAACTTATGATCATCGAATATATTTGTATATATGGTAAATCATTTAAAAGAGTTTGCCATCCTAAAGAATAACCAAAATCGATATATTTTTGCTCTTTTAATTTATCACTAAAATCTGGGTTAATAGTTTTAATATTATTTTCTCTATTAACAAATATACTTTGAACAGTTATATCATTTAAATCTAAATGATTCAAAATATCAGGATTAAATGAATACATCGGAGAATATGCTCGAATCACAAGGTTTGCTAAATCAGAATATTTATTAAACATTTTAATAGATTCTGAATCATTTATCATCAAATTTCCAGTTGAATCAAAATTACTTTTATCATTTGTTATACCAGTAAATCCTTTTAATGAATTTCTTAATTCTTTATCAGTTAATTTTTTTTCTATTTTTGCTTGCGCATCTCTTTTTGCACTTATCCCATCAATTTTAGCATTAATACTAAATTCGTTAACATATACATCAGTACTACTAATCGAATACAAGAAAAAAGTTGAAAGAAAGATTATCGTAAAAAAACAAAATGCAAATATTATTTTTGGATTAATGCATTTTTTTATTTCTATAAATATTAATTTTTTCACCATTTATAATCACCTACTGAATTAATCTTTTTTTGTCATAAATTAATATAAAGATTAAGAAAAAAAACAATAAAAGAGTAAATAATAACTTTGGTATATCAAAATTAAGCACTGATGACACATCAACCATTGTAATAGGGAAACAATATCGTAATATTGAAGCAGATGAAATATTTAATAGTGAAATCATTATATTTGGAATAAAACATAAAATTATAGAACATATAACAGAAACACTACTAGACAAAAACACTTTTGAAAAAAACATAATTAACAGTCCCATCAATACTGAGGCTAATAATCCTATTAAAATTGCTCTAGATAATAATTGTCCATATGTCAATAAGTTTGGAAATAGAGGCGCAATTCCTAACTGTACATTAACATCCCAACCAGCTAAACCATATATTGAAAAAATTATTATTGAAAATGGTATAAGGGCCAACAAATAATAGAAACTTGATATAATTATTCCAGCAGCAACTTTTGCTACAAAATGATTAGTACCCCTATTCTTTGTTGTACTGATAATTTCATTCATCCGTTCTTCTTTATCTTGAGAAAACATTTTAGATAAGCAAATCGCAAGCATTATAGACATAAATAGAAATAAATCCATATTTTTTTTCAGAAATCTTTGATAGCCTTTACTATATCCAGATTTAAAGCTTTGTGTTTTAGCGGTGCAATTAGTTTTATCTTTCCAAAGCTCAACAAAATTTATCGGAGTCTTAACTTCTAATATTTTTTTATACTGATCCATATATGTTCCACCCAAAGTAAAATCAATAAGTGAAATCACCTCTTCATAGGGCCTCAGCTCTTTACTGTACATTGTTTTAAATGCTTCGCCATCAGTGCTGTTAATATTATTTGTTTGCTTTTGAAATTTATCAATAATTTTATTTATTTCATCATCATTTATTTCCACAGTATCATGAGATAAATTTTTTTCAAAGGTTATTGCATCAAGGCCATAGATTATTCCTTGTTCATAATAAGTTATAGTCTGATCCTGAAACACTGTCAAAAAGCCATATATGACAGAAATCATAATCAATAATAATACTGAGATTCTGTTAATCTTACATGTATATATCCTGTTTAACTCATTTTTAATTAACCTAGTCATCTTCACTTACCTCATCAAAATAGTATAAGTATAAATCATTTAAAGTAGCTTCTATAGGCGCAAAACATTTTTCAACATTATCTTCGGTTATTATCCTTATTCTAATAGTATTACCCAAATCGTATACGTTCCTAACTCTATACTTATTCATGAAATAATCCAATTGTGTTTTAGGTACAGTTCCTTCATAAACAAATCCTTCAATCTTTTTTAATAAGCCATCTAAATCACCTTGTTCACAGATTTCACCTTTTTTTAAAAGAATAATGGCTTTTGAAATATCCTCAACATCAGAAACAATATGAGTAGAAATAATTACTGTATGCTTCTCACCATATTGATTAAGTAAATTCTTTAAATGAATTCTTTCCTTAGGATCTAATCCAGCTGTAGGTTCATCCAAAATTAAGATTTCCGGTTCATTTAACAGTGCTTGAGCTATTCCCACCCGTCTTAGCATTCCTCCTGAATAAAGTTTAAGTCTAATATTCTTTTTCTCGTATAATCCTAATTCTTTTAACAAATATTCTATCCTATGTTCAAGTTTTTTGCCTTCTAAGCCTTTTAAAACTCCTATGTATGATAAAAAATCATAAGCTGTGAAATCTTGATAATAGCCAAAATTTTGTGGCAAATATCCTAAAGAATTAAAATAATTATTTTTTAACTGATTAATTTGTATTCCGTTATACAAAATACTCCCCGAATCAATTTCATATAAATTACACAAACATTTAATTAATGTTGTTTTTCCTGCTCCATTTGCACCTAACAATCCATAAACGCCTGTTTCAAATCGAAGATTAATATTTTTTAATATTTCATTTCCGTTTAATACCTTGAACAAATTTCTCACTTCTAACATTCTTCTATGCCTCCCTTTTTATATAGACTAACTTGTGTATCAAATAATTTTTTATATTTACCATCACTTTTAATCAAATCTTTATGAACTACTTGTTCAATAACTTCGCCTTTATCTAAAACTATAATTTGATCCGATGAACCAATATTTGACAATCTATGTGTTACAAACATACACAATTGTTTTTTTAATTTATCAAATGTTTGAAATATTTCTAATTCTGCTAAAGCATCATTGATGCAGTAGGTTCAAAATACAGAATGAATGACATAATTGATACATTTGAAAACTAAATAATGCGATTCAAACTGGTAAATATAAAACGATCTATTTTGGTGAATTTTATGTTGACATTATGATGACAATATTAGTTTTTATATCAAATAGATATTTTACAAAATTCTGAAAAACAGCATTAACATATTTTCTCATATCATCAAAAGATCCTTTTTTTAATTACTTTTATTAAAACCACATAATTTCCGATACAATTTATTTTGCAAATAAATTTTTTCCATCGTCTAAAAATCCCAGGTATCTGACTACTGATAAATTAAAATAGAATCCCCTTCATTAATATGTTCGACCCCCTTTTTAGATCTGTATTCTTAGTTAATCATTCATCTAAAATTGCATATAACAACAAATCATGATTTTATCCGAATGTGACACAATAGCTTATTTACTAATAAAACTGTTGTACATTATATCTCTTGCCTCCATGATATTATGGTAAGTAAATCTTACACACAAGAAAAAAAATAGTAAATAAAACCGGTATAAGTCGACAAAATCTTGTAGAAGAGGGACATTTTAATATCTAAAACTTAAAAAATTATTTTTTGATTTTCGGATTATCAGGTTATGCTCAATTTCTTTTATAACCTATGTACAAGCATAAATAAAAAGCTCAGCATTTAAGCCAAGCAATGTTGTTGATGAAGCTATCCAAAAGGTGCATTTAAGGTGCACAAATCCTTTCAATTCAATTTAATATACTTTATATAAAGCACTTTATAAAATTTGGAATATGTTCCAACGACAAACTCATTAGATGGAAGAGTAATTTGACCATTTAGGACAGGAAGAAAGAACTGGTTGTTCTCGGCAAGCGTATTAGGAGCAGAATCTAGTGCGAATTCATATAGCATAATTGAAGTAGCAAAAACAAATGGATTGGATCCATATAAATTTTTGACAACAATATTTACATATCTTCCAAGGCAAGACCTGATCAAAAATCCAGAAATAATAGACGGATTTCTAACATGGAGCGAGTTCGTACAAAGCTCTAAGGCAAATAATTTAAAAATAGTACGAGAGCCGTACCAAAATTTCCAACGCTTCAAGGTACAAAGAGATCAACATGCCTTCATAATCAATACTATTATTTACCTTAGTGATAAGTTTGAAATCGCACAGATTACTCTCAACAACTTTTTAATATAATCTAAACATACACTCATCAATGATAAGTTACACCAAACAATCTATCATTTGTATTTTAAATTTTAACGAGCTTTAAATGCATTTTAAGGCGCATCATTGATGAATTAGTATAATTTATAGCATCAACTATAATTGGCCGCATAGCAGCATTTAAGCTGTTATTTTTGCAATTGTTTTTACCACTTTTTTTAAAAGGTTTTCAAAACTATCTATAAGCAGAAAAAAAGCCCTTATATAAGGGCTTTATTCACAAGATGGCGTCGACGGAGGGATTCGAACCCCCGACCGTGCGCTTAGAAGGCGCATGCTCTATCCGGCTGAGCTACGTCGACAACGCATACATTTTATAACATAATCAAAATATATGCAAGCCAAAATTTAAATATTTAGTCTAACTCAAAAGCACCCGTGTACAATTGATAGTATTTACCCTTTTGTTTCAACAAGTCCTCATGATTACCACGCTCAATAATATGACCTTGTTCTAACACCATGATCGCATCACTATTTTGGATAGTTGAAAGTCTATGTGCAATCACAAATACCGTTCTTCCTTCCATCAACTTATCCATACCTTCCTGAACGATTCTTTCTGTATGTGTATCAATGGAACTTGTTGCTTCATCCAAAATCAAAACAGGAGGATTGGCAACAGCTGCACGTGCAATGGATAAAAGTTGTCTTTGTCCTTGCGATAAAGATTCTCCACCTGCATGAATCATTGTGTCATAACCATGTTCTAAGTGTTTAATAAATTCATGTGCATTCGAAAGTTTACTAGCCGCAATACACTCTTCATCACTCGCATCTAAACGACCATAACGAATGTTATCCATGATTGTACCAGTAAACAAGTTTGTATCCTGTAATACAATACCTAATGATTTTCTAAGATCTGCTTTCTTGATTAGTTTTACATCAATACCATCATACGTAATGGAACCCGATTGAATATCATAAAAACGATTGATTAGATTCGTGATTGTTGTTTTACCAGCACCTGTAGCTCCTACAAAGGCAATCTTTTGTCCTGGTTTCGCAAATAGAGAAACATCAAATAAAATCTGTTTATCTGGATTATAAGAGAAGTTCACATTTTCAAAACGAACATCTCCACGAAGTGGAACCAATTCATCTTGCCCATCTTTTCTTGGATGATGCCAAGCCCAGTGATCATGATCAATTTGTTCTAAAGTCACGATACCATCATCCACTTCACTTTCCATATCTATGATTTCATAAATACGCTTAGCTCCTGCATCTGCCATTATTACTGCATTTAGCTGCATACTAATTTGTCCAATTGGATTTGTGAAACTACGATTTAATTGTAAGAAAGCGGCAATGCCACCTAATGTTAATCCTGCAATATGATTTAGGGCAAAGATAGAACCAACTACCGCAACAAGTACATAAGAAATGTACCCAATATTCATTACGACTGGCATTAAAACATTCGCAAACGTATTCGCATTGGCACTTGCTTCAAACAACGCATCATTTACTTGATCAAAATCTTTGATACTTTGTTCTTCATGCGTAAAAACTTTAATGACTTTACTTCCTTCCATCATTTCTTCAATAAAACCATTTTCTACACCCAATTGTTTTTGTTGGGCAATAAAGTATTTACCTGATTTTGCCGAAATCTTTTTTGAAGTATACACCATCAATAAACCACATGCGATTGTTAAAACAGCCAATGGAACATTTAAGATGAACATGGAAATCGTAACTGAGATAATCGTCATTAAAGATACAATAACCTGAGGAATACTTTGAGAAATTAGCTGTCTTAAAGTATCCGTATCATTTGTATAAACAGACATGATATCCCCATGTGCATGTGTATCAAAGAAGCACAATGGCAATGTCTGCATATGTTCAAACAATTCATCACGAATATGTTTTAAAGTACCCAATGAAATTGTTACCATTATACGATTAAATCCATACGTAGCTAAAATACCAACACCATAAATCATTACCAATTCCATTAATGCATTGAATAAAGGCGTATAATTCGGAACTGTTTGTGATAATAACGGAACAATATAATCATCAATCAAGCTCTTTAAAAACATGCTTCCATATACATTGGCGATACTAGATACAATGATCAATACAAGCACAATAAAACTTTCAATCTTATAAGAAGTGATTGTTTCTTTAATAACTCGCTTTAGACTATTTGTATCTCTATTGTTCATCAAAGTCACCTCCATTATTTTGTGCTTCAAACGTTTCTTTATACATCGCATTTGATTTTAATAATTCTTCATGCGTACCTAAACCAGAAATTTTTCCATCGTCAATCACAAGAATCTGATCTGCATCTTGAATACTTGAAACACGCTGTGAAATAATGATTCGAGTTGTATGTGGAATCTTCTCTAAGAATGCTTGTCGAATCAAAGCATCGGTTTTTGTATCCACGGCACTTGTAGAATCATCTAAAATCAAAATTTTAGGACTCTTTAGTATGGCTCTTGCGATACACAAACGCTGTCTTTGTCCACCCGAAACATTCGTACCACCTTGCTCAATATACGTATCATATTTATTTGGCATCAACTGAATAAATTCATCCGCCTGTGCTAATTTACAAGCTTCCATGATCTCTTCATCTGTCGCATTTGGATTACCCCAACGCATATTCTCTTTGATTTTTCCCGAAAATAAAACATTCTTTTGTAGAACCATGGCCACATTATCGCGCAATACTTTTAAATCATAATCACGAACATCCATTCCCGCTACTTTAACACTACCTTGTGTTACATCATATAGTCTTGGAATCAATTGTACTAAACTCGATTTACTAGATCCCGTTGTTCCAAGAATTCCTAGTGTTGATCCTGAAGGAATGTGCAAATCAATATGACTTAAAATGTCTTCATCATTTCCATAATGAAATGAAACATCTTCAAAATCAATGGTTCCATTGACCACAGTTTGAACTCCGTTTTCTGGACTTGTTAAATCGGATTCTTGATTTAATACTTCGGCAATACGTTTTCCACTCGCAATCGACATTGTCACCATGACAAAAACCATACTCATCATCATCAATGACATCAAAATACTTGCAGTATATGTAAATAAAGACATCAATTCTCCGGTTGTCATGTTTTGAGCCACAATTTGATGAGCCCCTAACCACGAAATCAAAATAATTGTGCCATACATACAAAGCTGCATAACAGGCGAGTTAAACACTAAGATTTTTTCCGCTTTCCCTTGAATACTAAAAATAGTCTCACTTTCATTACGGAACTTTTCAATTTCATGATCCTTACGAACAAAAGATTTCACGACACGAATGCCTAGAATATTTTCTTGAATACTCGCATTTAAAAAATCATAGCGAGAAAATAATCGACTAAAGATGGGACTTACAATAAAAATAATTCCAAACAAAACGACTCCCAAAAATAAAACCGTAACCACAAAAATCATTGCCATTCGTATATTAATGATAAAAGCCATGATCAAAGATGCGATTAACATCAATGGTGCACGAACACAAACACGAATAATCATCTGATATGCATTTTGTATATTTGTCACATCCGTCATCATACGTGTGATTAATCCACTTGTTGAATAAGCGTCAATATTTGAAAAAGAAAAGTTTTGAATATTACGATACTCTGCCTTTCTTAAATTCTTCGCAAAACCACTCGATGCGATTGCCGCATGCTTTCCACTTTTAGCACCAGCCCATAAAGATACAAAGGCTGCCACCAACATTAAAGTACCATAAAACCAAATTGAACCCATATTTCCTTTTTCAATACCATTATCCACTAATAATGCCATCAAAAATGGAATAAACACTTCAAGTATGGCTTCGATTGAAACATAAATCGGACTCAATAACGTATCCTTTTTATATTCTTTAACTTCATTCAATAAAGTCTTGACCATAATAAACCTCCATTATTCTAAATCTTCAATTATTCTAAATTTTCAGCTAGCTCTTTTAAGATTTCTAACAATTGCACCTTCTTCTCGTCACCTAAAACATTTCCAAATCTAGATTCCATTGTACGAATCTGCTTCACGATATCTTCATGAAGATCCTGCTCTTTTTGAGTCAACACAATAGCACGAACTCTTTTATCCTTTTGATTCAATTTTCTTTCAATAAACCCCTTCTGTTCCAAGCGATTTAAAATCCCTGTAACTGTGGGATTCGAAATATGAAAATGTTCCTCAATATCTCTTTGAATAACTGGATCCTTATCCGTAAAATGTAGATATCCTAAGACGTCTTGTTGAGATTTAGTTAAATCATATTTTTTTAAACCTTCATTCATATGTTTGTCCATTTTTTTCTTGATTAAACTAAAATAAAAACCAATCTCATTATTGTCACACATTTTCCTCACCTCATTTCCATAGCACGCTATATATTTACATAGTACGCTATATATATTACTATAATAATTCCATTTGTCAATTCTTGTTTTTTTAGATATCATAAATATGTATGAAAAAAAATGAAGAATATATTGTAACATGTATCGATGATACAGATTTAAATAGTGGTGTTGTAAAAATTGACGATATGGTTGTCTTTGTGCCAAACTTATTGATTGGTGAAAAGGCAAAAATCAAAATCGTAAAAGTCAACAAAAAATATGCTTTTGGCATAATTACTCAACTTTTAAAGCCAAGTATAAATCGCCAAGAACTTACTTGTGAAGTTGCTAAAACATGTGGTGGGTGCCAACTTCAACACATGAAGTATGCTTATCAATTAGACTATAAATATAAACATGTCAAAAAATTATTTGAAGATATTGAAGTAAAGTCAATACTAGGTATGGATTCTCCTTGGTACTATCGTAACAAAGCACAGTTTCCGGTTAAAATCAAAGATGGTAAGGTCCTGATGGGTTTTTATCGCCAACATTCAAACGACGTTGTGACATGTAAAGAATGCAAGATTCAAGATTTTACAATCAATAAAATCTTTGGCTTCATTCAAAAACATATCACAATTGAAATGGCAGAAGGCTTACGCCACATCTTTATCCGCCACTCAAGTACAGATGAAATTCAAGTGGTATTTATTGGTAAAAATGAAAAGAATATTTTGTCTTTGTCTAAACTATTAAAAAACACATTCTCAAACATCACAAGTATTGTATTTAACTACAACACACGAAATGACAACGTGATCTTAGGTGATACATATAAAGTCTTATATGGAAATGACTACATCATTGAAAAATGTTTAGGTAACAAAGTGAAATTGCACTTTAAATCCTTCTTCCAAGTCAACCCTATACAGATGGAAGTTTTGTACAATCAAGCCATTAAAGCCGCTAATCTTTCTGGAAACGAAACATGCATTGATATGTATGCAGGCACAGGTACCATTGGTATGGCTGTCAGTAAACATGCGAAAAGCGTGATTGGTGTTGAAATCGTTAAAGAAGCCGTTGATAATGCCAACGACAATACAAAAATGAATCACCTTGATAATTGTCACTATGTTTGTCAGGATGCCACAGATTTTGCACACGAACATAAAAGCGATAAAATTGATGTCGTCTTTATTGATCCACCAAGAAAAGGAATGGCAGAAATTGGAATCCAAGATACGGTGACCATGCAGCCCGAAAAGATTATATACGTTTCTTGCAATCCTAAAACGTTATCACGAGATTTAAAAATCTTTAAAAATTATGGATACCAATGCGAATACGTTCAACCTGTAGACATGTTTTGTCAAACAACCGGACTTGAATGTGTTGCCAAACTCAGTAAAATAGTGTAATATTTTAACACTATGAGGCCGTGGTGGAATTGGTAGACACGCTACTTTGAGGGGGTAGTGAGTTATGCTCGTGTGCGTTCAAATCGCATCGGCCTCACCATATAGATATAAAAAGTGCTTCTTCGGCACTTTTTTATTTTCCACACAAAAAAAACTAGACCAAACGGCCTAGTTAGTCTTTACTTGGAAATTTAAATACTTGCTCCCCCTCTTTTGTCACTAAGTATTTTCCACGCGCAATATATTCAACATAATCTGGATTTGTCAGATTCTGTTTTGCCTTCTCCAATTCTTTCTTTTTAGAAGACAATTCTTTTTTTTCTTTTTCCTTTTGAACAATACTCGACTTTAACTCATGCGTCATTGACAATTGCTGCAAACCACCCATGATTAAAAAGCCAGACATAACCAGCATTGCGATATATACAAAGAAATGTTGAACTTTTTTTCGTTTTCCCTTCATACTTTTATCCCCTTTTTACTATAGCATATAATAGAAAGCGATTTCAATGTAAATTATTTCACACGCATAGCTAAAATCGCAATGTCACTAGGATTTATACCAGAAATACGACTTGCTTGTCCTAATGTTAAAGGCTTGATAGCTGTTAATTTTTGTCTTGCCTCCAAAGATAAATTATCCATATTTTCATAATCCAAATCTGCAGGAAGCTTCATTTTTTCCATCTGCTGTAAATGTTTCGCATCGCGCTTTGCCTTGGCAATATAACCAGCATACTTTGTCTGGATCTCAATCTGCTCATTGATTTGAGTTTCGTAATCCAATCCCGTATATTTTGCCAAGCCCTTAACTGTAATTTTTGGACGTTTAATTAAATCCAATGCACTACATCCATGTGCCAATGGATCAAAGCCCAAGCTATCAAGATATTCATTGACTTCACTATTCGGTTTAATATGTGCATTTGAAAGTTCTTCTCGAGCAACCTCAATATCATTCATCTTCTTTTTATATGCATCATATCTTTCTTGTGAAACCAAACCAATTTCATAGCCTTTTTCAAGCAATCTTTGATCCGCATTGTCATGACGTAACAACAATCTATATTCCGCTCTTGAAGTTAATAAACGATAAGGTTCCTTTGTTCCTTTTGTACATAAATCATCTAACATGACACCAATATAAGCTTCATCACGACGAAGAACAAATTGTTCTTTACCATCCACTTTCAATGCCGCATTCGCCCCAGCCATCAATCCTTGACCAGCTGCTTCTTCGTATCCGCTCGTACCATTGACCTGTCCTGCAGTAAATAAATTCTCAACAATTTTATTTTCCATATTCGGCTTCATCTGAAGTGGATCAATCGCATCATATTCAATCGCATACGCATATTTTTCAATCACACAATTTTCAAGTCCCGGCAAAGAATGAACCATCTTTTCCTGTACATCAATAGGCATTGATGTTGAGAATCCTTGAATGTAAATTGTATCTAATTCTTTAGATTCAGGCTCTAAGAAAAGCTGATGTCTTTCTTTATCCGCAAAACGAACCAATTTATCTTCAATACTTGGGCAATAACGAGGACCTACCCCTTTTACTAACCCAGAATACATTGCAGAATCATGCAAATGTGTATGAATGATTTCATGCGTTTCTGGCTGTGTATAAATTAAATGGCAAATCTCTTGTTTTTCAAAAGGCAATACATCCTCTTGTTTTGTTGTTTCACTAAAGCGCAAAAATTGATTTGTCCCTGGTTGTGGTTCTGTCTTTGAAAAATCAATTGTATCCATTTTAATACGAGCTGGTGTTCCCGTCTTTAAACGGAAAGTTTTAATTCCAGCCTCACGCAATGATTCTGACAACGTATTAACCGTCCTTTGATCTTCTGGACCAGAAACAGTGGAAGTATGTCCTCTTAAAACATTACTTGCCATATAAGTACCTGTTGTCAAAACAACCGTCTTACTTTCAATAAATGTTCCATCTTCTAACTCAACACCACAGGCTTTTCCATCCTTGATTACAACAATTTTACATGCTGCCTCAATAATATCTAAATTATCCTGTTCTTCTAATGCCTTTTTCATAAAACGTTTATAGGCAATCTTATCGCTTTGAACACGCAAACTCCATACTCCAGGTCCTTTTGTCGTATTCAACATCTTAAACTGTAAAGCCGTCTTATCTGCCGCAATAGGCATCATACCACCCAAGGCATCAATTTCTCGAACTACGATTCCTTTTGCCGGTCCACCTACACTAGGATTACATGGCATCGAACCAATCATATCTTTACTTAAAGTTACGATAGCCGTTTTCTTATTCATTCGACTCGCCGCTAAACAAGCCTCAATTCCGGCATGTCCAGCTCCAACAACTACTACATCATACATTTTATACACCCGATTTCTTTCTTAGTTGAAAGTGAAAAATATTTTGTGGAACTTTTAAATACAAAGTAACTACCACATATACAATTACACTTAATAAACCATTTAAACACATCTTGAACAAACATGAAAGTTTTGATCCTTCAACACCATACAATCCAACTTTAGATAGAAGTATTGAAGTAATCCATAACGCTAACAATCCAATCAAAATACGCACTACAATAATTAAAGTTTTACGATATGAAATGTTGTATACATCTTGAATTTCTTTTAAATTTTTATAAATAATATATCCTGTACCAATAAAACTTGAAATAACAGCACCCGCGATCCCCATGATCCATACAAATGGAATCAAAAGAACTCCTTTGATCAATACACCAATCGCAAGATTTTTTAATACATTTTTTCTTAATTCCAAAGAAACCATTAAATTTGTAACTAACGGAGCTAATGTAGATAAGAAACCTTCCAAAGCCATCCATTGTACAACGAATGTACACAATTCTAAGTTTTCGGAATAATATAACGTGTAATTCAATGGTCCTGCATACGCAAAAATACAGAACGATACAGGAATAGCTACATATAAAACTACGTTGATACTATCCAACACATTTTTCTTAACTAACTTATAATTTTTCTTTGACAAAGCCTCTGAAATATGCGGAATTATCGCTGTCGCAAAACCAGGGCCCAAAATCATTGGGATCGCATTTAATTTACCTGCCACATAATTTGATGCAGAAATGACAGTCGTTGTATCTTTGGCATTATAATGCATTTTTAATCCTGTAGGAAGTAAGAAACCATTAAATACCTGGTCAATATTTCCTAAAATCGCAACCACTAAATAAGGAATAGCTAGGATAAGAATTTCTCTGAAGATTTTCTTAGCTGAATGAGAACGTGTCGTTTGTCTTTGCACCATTTCATCCACTACACATTGGTGTTTACGATCAAAATACGCAAATTGAGAAATTGCCGCAATCGTTGCCACAGAAGTTGACATAACCGCCGCATATAATGCATACTTTTTATCCCATCCAAACGCATAGACTACAAGGCATGCTGCACTTAGTAAAAAGGCAACGCGGAACACTTGTTCAAAAGCTTGTGAAAAAGCATATTCTTCCATTTCTTTTAAGCCTTGATAATATCCTCTAAATGCAGATAATACAGGAACAAGAAAAATCGCTAGAGATAATATTTTCAAACAATTTGCCATGATATCGGCATTCTTGGCGACCATAGCTGGCGCAATTACATTCGATAAAGTAAATAAGAGGATCATTCCAACAAATCCCGTTAAGCCTAAAATCGCAAAAGCAATTTTCTTTACCAGAATAACACTTTTCGCATCTTCTAAAGCAATATAACGAGCTACAAGTGTGGCCACGGCAAAAGGGACTCCCGACTGAAATATCGTCAATAAATACGCATATATATTATAAGATTGTGCATATACAGACTGATACGCTTCCGATTGAAGTATATATGAAAATGGAATTGTATAAGCCAATCCAATTAGTTTTGATACAAATAGACCGCCTGTTCCTATCAGGCCGCCAACAATAATCGACTTTTTAGCCGCTGAAGATTTCGACATAAAATAAATACCCCCAATTTCATAATTATAACATACATCCTTAAAAGTATTATGATTTTTTAAACATTAAGAGTATAGTAAAGATAAGGAGTGTGAGATTATGTATCCAGCCTATATACATACGCAAACTACGGCTCGAAACATTGATCATGCAGCCATCAAAACATACCAGATTCCAAGTTTGATTTTGATGGAACATGCAGCTTTAAAATCAGCCGAAATTATTGAACAAATCACAAATACAAACCAATCTATCTGTATTCTTTGCGGTCCTGGAAATAATGGTGCCGATGGATTAGCAATCGCTAGACTTCTACAGCCTAAATATCCAAATCTATATGTTGTGGTTCCAGAAATCAAAAAGATGTCGGAAGATGAAAAAATTCAATTTCAAATGGTACAAAATTTAAAAATTCCATTCTGCAAAAATCTTCCTAATGTCACTTATGACATTTATATTGATTGCCTTTTTGGCAATGGATTATCTAGAGATATTACCGGATTTTATAAAACTATGATTCAAAATGTAAACACATCTCAGTCCACCATTATCAGTATTGATATGCCTAGTGGCATTGATTCCACTATGGGAAATGTTCTAGGATGCGCCATTCATGCAGATTACACAATTAGCTTGGATTGCTACAAACAAGGACAATGGCTAAATGAAGGAAAAAATCATTGTGGCAAATTATATCTCGTAGATATCGGAATTCCTCAAATTCTTCATCAAAAATGCATGGACAAAATTAAAATATTAAATGAGGAGGATATTCATCTTCCAAATCGCCCATTGAATGCACATAAGTCAACTTTTGGAAAAGCCCTAATGATTGGCGGAAGTCAAAACATGCATGGTGCAATCCACATGGCAAGTCTTAGTGCTTATAAAAGTGGTATCGGTACTCTTACTTTGATGGTTCCAGAATGTATTTCTAATGTTCTCGCAATCAAATCCGATTTTTATATGCTTCTTCAATGTGCCGATCGCAATGGTATATTTAGTTCTAAAGCCATTGATTTGTTGAAACAAAACATTAACAATTATTCAATTATTTCAATTGGAAATGGTATGCAAAAAAACAACATTACTATCGCTTTAGTTGAACAAGCTTTAAAGAGTGACAAAAAAATAGTACTTGATGCCGATGCATTATGGGCTGCACAAAAGAATATTGAATTATTAAAACGGAGTGAAACCACAATTTTAACTCCGCATATTAAAGAAATGTCCGATTTAACAGGTATCCATGTTTCTACCATTTTATCAAATCCATTCGAAGTGGCTCGCGACTTTTCAAAAGAATATCCAAGCTGCGTACTCATACTAAAATCAAGTCAAACCTATATTGCCCATCAAGGCAGTGTCTATGTTTTAGATGCACAAAATGCAGGTCTGGCAAAAGGCGGCAGTGGGGATATTTTATGTGGTATTGTCGTTGCGATGCTTGGACAGTGCAAAGATAGTTTACAAGCGGCTCTATGTGCTACCTATATTCATTCGCAAAGTGCTAAACTTGATATAGATTCGGCAAGTTTCATGCCAGAAGATATTATCAACAATATTCCAAACACATTAAAAAGGCTGAGATCCTAGTGATTCTCAGCCTCATCTTTTTGTATCAAATTTTTCAATGTTAAAACAGCACATTTCATTAATGGTTTTAAATCATGATTTTGAATGTTTGATAATCCTGCTTTTTCTCTTTCCTGATTCGCTAAACATAAAAACATAGCTCCACTACGAACATGACGAGTTTGTCCTACGATAAACACAGTACTTGATTCCATTTCCGAAGCCAGACAATCCAGTCTGCAATACGCATCCCATTTGTTTTGCAACTCTTGATAAACTGGCATTGTTTCCAGTGCATGCTGACCAAAAAAAGAATCCTTACTTTGAACAACACCTACATGATAAGGCAGATTAAGTTTTTTTGCACTTTCTACTTGAGCATTTAAAACTTCAAAATGAGGAACAGCTGGAAATTCAATAGGTGCATATTCACGTGTTGTACCTTCTTGACGAATGGCACCACTTGCAATCACAATATCTCCACCTTGAACATCAAGACGCATACCACCACATGTACCTACACGTAAAAAAGTATGACACCCTAGTTGAATAAGCTCTTCCATTGCGATTGCAGTACTGGCTCCACCAATACCAGTTGAAACTACGCTGCATAATACTCCATTAATATAGCCTGAATATGTAACATATTCACGGTTGTCCGCAACAAAATATGCATCATCTAAATAAGATGCGATATCCTTTACTCTTTTGGGATCTCCCGTTAAAATAACATAATCTCCAACATCATTTTCCCTTAATTGAGTATGATATTGTTTATTTGAACCTTCTGTGTAATCAATCATAATATATCCTAGAAAGATTGGAATTGTAAATAGTAGACATTTGGATGAAACATTGTCGTATTAAAGCTATAAGCCTGACAATCATCATTTTCTCCATCCCAATCATTATTCAATTTGGATAATAAATCATCGATTTCATCTTCACTCAAATCACTTGTCGCATAAAACTCCATGCAACCAGCTAAACTCGGCTGTAATCGACTTGGAGAATAAGACATCTTTGAACAAATTTCATTCAATGCGTTTTGAACAACTTCAACAACAGCATCATCTTCTTTGTCAACAACTACATGCAATCTTATCTTCATTATGCGTTCACCTTATCTACTACATAGTTACATAATTTTTTTAAGTTTGTATCATTAGACAAAGTGATAACTTTACCCAAACTTAAATTCAATGCTGCAATAACGGGTTCACCATTATCCATCAATACATTTAAAGTACCAGCAGTATTTTCGTAATATACATCAAACAAATAACTTTGTTTTCCGTTATCTTCTTTCTTTTCTCTTAAATCAAAATGGAAAGTATCTTTATTTTTTAAAATAATACGAACAGCTCCTGCCCCAGAGCTAGGAATTGATTTTGCCATAGAAACCTCCTACTTTTTATTAGCATCATATGTAAGCATAATGCCTAAATTCGCATAAATACTTAAATCTACATCCGCAACATCACAAGTCACATGAGCCTGCATACCTTTTAATTTTGGTAACATAGCTAATGCTTTTTTTGCATCTTCACTATGCAAAGCAGAAACAGATAACGCAATTAAAATTTCATTTGAATGAAGTCTTGGATTTACCGAACCAAGATATTCTGTTTTTAAGTTTTGGATAGGTAAAATAGCTTCTGGTGAAATTAAAACTTTCTTTTTATCAATTCCTGCAAGATGTTTTAATACATTCATTAAAACGGCTGAACAAGCACCCATTAAATTCGTTGTTTTTCCTGTAATAATTGTTCCATCATCCAATTCAATAGCACCAGATAAAGAATGAGTTTGTTCTTCTTTTTTACGTGCAGCAACAACACAAGGACGATCTAATTCTGTAATACCCGCTTTGTTCATAACAACTTCTTGTTTTTGAACTTCTTCATATGAACATAGTTCATGAGCATATCTTGTTTTACTTACAAAATAACGACGAATGATTTCCTGGTTACTTGCATTACAACATGCTTCATCATCACTAATACATAAACCCGCCATATTTACACCCATATCTGTTGGACTTTGATATGGACTTGAACCATATATTTCTTCAAAAATATTCTTTAGGACAGGAAAAATCTCAATGTCACGATTATAATTAACTGTTACTTCATTGTAAGCCTGTAAATGGAATGGGTCAATCATATTTACATCGGCCAAATCTGCAGTTGCAGCTTCATAAGCCAAATTTACAGGATGATTCAAAGGTAAATTCCAAATAGGGAACGTTTCATATTTTGCGTATCCTGCCTTAATGCCATGTTTATGTTCATGATATAACTGTGATAAACAAGTAGCCATTTTACCGCTACCAGGACCTGGAGCCGTCACAACAACTAAAGGTCTTGTTGTCTTAACATAATCATTCTTTCCAAATCCAGAATCAGAAATGATTTTTTTAGTATCTGTAGGATATCCTTCAATAAAGTAGTGGAAATATACGTCAATTTTTCTACGTTTCAAACGAGCTTTAAATAAATCAACTGCTTTTTGACGATTGTATTGTGTTACAACAACACTTCCAACATATAATCCTCGTTGAGTAAATTCATTGATCAAACGTAAAACATCTTCTTGATATGTAATTTGTAAATCGGAACGAGTTTTATTTTGTTCAATATCATTAGCATTAATGACAATGACAATTTCAGCATCATCTTTTAACTGCATCAACATTTGTAATTTTGAATCTGGCGAAAATCCAGGTAATACGCGAGAAGCATGATTATCATCAAATAATTTTCCACCAAACTCCAAATATAATTTATCTCCAAATTGAGAAATTCTTTCTTTAATATGCTCTGACTGCATTTCTAAATATTTTTGATTATTAAATCCAATTTTTTTCATAATTTCAATCTCCATACAACTCATGATTTTACAATAAAATTACAAAAAAGGCAAAAAAAAAGGACCCGGCAGCTAGCTATCTTCGCAGGGGCAAGCCCAACTATTGTC
>ERZ773164.630-NODE-630-length-40944-cov-24.998386_pt1 | contig 40944 bp, 24 predicted proteins | sample MGYA00511917_ERZ773164 | MGnify/ENA primary metagenome ERZ773164 (study PRJEB29015, sample SAMEA2737847) | human gut metagenome | biome: human gut; feature: human-associated habitat; material: faeces | place: China | collected 2012 ...
TTCTGCTGCAACTGGCTCTGACGCAAACCAAAGATCCGCAGCAGATCCAGCAGATATTCAATCAGTACTAATAACCTCGCCCCGGTAACGTGCCGGGGCTTTTATAGTATTGGTTTTAGGCAGTTTAATGAATAAAGTGACAGACATGAATAATGGGGACCATTTCAATACATAATGGTTTTCTTGTACCCATGAAATGTGGTTAATTCCGGATTTATCGGGAGGGGCTTGTTAATGATATCCTGATGCTCATCGTGATGATGAGTAACATTCATAAAATGTGCTTATCAAAAACCGTGGAGTATTACTTGGCAGATAGATGAGCGAATTCACAGTTGAATCCAGAGAAATAATATCCTCTGTTCACTGGTAGACCAATGTTGTTCCAGGACAAATTCATTCACGATAAAATTGCGGAAAAAACGGGCAGGATTGGTAACGAAGCATCCGGGAGAATATACTCTTTCTGAACAATGGGGGAGTGCCATGCATCAGTGTAAATGTCAAAAAATCTGAAATCTTCCATATTTACCGCACATAACTATTCCCTGACCATACGTTTATCCTCTTAATATCCGGAACACACTCTCCAGAAATTATCGCACGATGAGTTTATTGTGATTAAGTAGATGTCATAATTATGGTAGATAAATGATTAAAAGGCTTACGGTTTTTCACTATATTTTTTAATATATGGGTAATATTGATGTCTTATCCAGTAACGATAAGCAGGGCGACCAGTGACACCACAGGAAAAATCAAATGCCAATATATGGCAACTTACCAGCCAGATGATATATTTTCTGCATGAGATTCTGGATATCTTAATACCACTGGCCAGTTCATTGAGTGTGAATTTTTTATGTTGATGCTCATCAATCCACCTACAAATAATTCGCAATGTATCTGTTGACAGTCCTTTGGGTAAATGTCTTATTTTTTCTGTGTTCGGAATTATTTTGTGAGTTAATAAATCCAGTTCTGATTGATTGAATATCTTCTGACTCTCAAGAAGAGTCTTTTTATGTTTCCATCGTGTAAGCGAATCAACCAAACGTGAGATATGAAATGGCTTTATCAGATAATCAGAAACACCATAATGTAATGAATCTTTAATTGTCGCAGAGTCATCAGCAGCAGAAATTACAATAACATCACTTTTGCAATGAATGCTATGAAGAAAAGGGAGTAAATCAAGTCCGTTATCTTTATTGATATAAAGATCAAGCAAAATCAAGTCAGCCAGTTTTTTATTTACAGATATAATTTCTTTCGCCTGACCAAGTGATAACGCTATGCCACAGCATTTAAATGCCGGGGTTTGTTCTACAATGCGACGAATCACATCAGCTACTAATATATCGTCATCAACAATTAATACATTGTTCATTTTTCCAACCTAGCTTGCCAACGTAATACCTAAATCTATATAAATATTCTATATAGTGATTTAAAAATCAACCCTATTGTTACTTATGGAATTTAATTAACTTTCCCTGGGTTAGATATACTATTTAATATTTCCCCGTTAAAATAAAATGTGAAATTATTTTTGTTAAAAATTTTAAGAGGGAAATGGATTAGTTTTTTTTATCATTGGTTCTGTGTCATTAACTTTGGAGTTAGTAACTCTACTTCTAAGAACGTTTTTTGAAAAAACATTGCTTATACTAAACATTATAGTAAAAAGAGTGACACCTGATCAACCTACAACAGTGATTACACCAGAGTGTATATCTCTGTATATTTTCTGTGACGAGTACAAAATATCAAGTTAACCCACTCAGATCGTACAGCAGAACCTTGTAATTTCCACGCAACTCACTGATTGGAGATACATCTAATTTTTATTTCCATGGCTGAGATTACTAAGAACGTGTTCTGTTGTATTGTTATCCGTTTTTGTCAAACCATTATCACAGTTCATTCGGATATCTCTGATACTGATCTCCTCAGACCTGCATAATTACAACTTCTGTTGGTTCCGCGTCACCAGGTAATCAACACCCAACTGTTGGTTCTGTCCTTGGACGGGAACACATGTTGGCAGGTAACTCCCATCCAGTGAAGATAAATTTCTCAAAAGGCAACTACTCAGGCAAGTTCTCCTTTATGTTTATGCCTGATAATATTTTCCAGATCGTATAAGGCGTCGATACGTACAGAAGACGTGGCACTCAGACTTACGCATCCCTGCTCTAACTTAACATAGTCTGCTATGATAGCGCTCTCTTTACCAATAAAGCTCGCTTATATATCAAAGATACCTTATTAGGATAAACACAGCTAATAACTTGACAGTGATATCACATAGCACTCACACCAGATAAGTTTTCCGGTTGAGTTTTAGTTTTTGAAAGATTTAATGCTATATTTTCTTTTCCAGTAAATGAACTCGCATTAACTCTGAAGCCATTTGGGCATCGCCTTTTTTGATATACGACAATATCTCTCTCTGTTTTGAAGCAGTATCAAGGAAGTATTGACAATCATTATCCGGTAACGACTCTCTTGTTTTCTCAAAATAAGCGATTAACACATCAGAGAAAACCTGCAGAACACGATTACCACTGGCCTGAAGCAAGAGCAGGTGAAAATCCCGATCATGTTGATCTGCTATTTGTGGATTGTCTGCATTTTCCTCAATCAATCTCAATTCATTTTCAAGTTTGGAGAGCATCGCTGGGAAAATTCGGCGTGTTGCCAGTGGAATGATCGCGCACTCAACTAAAATTCTGGCCTCTGTAAATTCCGAGATATCAAACCCAGATAGATCAAACTGCATCAACAATTGGTCGTTAATACTACTCTGGCCAACGTTTTTTAACAGACTTCCTCTGCGAGGGGCTCGTTCAAGCATTCCCATTTGGACGAGAGTACTAAGTGCCTGACGGACTTTATATCGGGAGGTGTTAAAACGAGTTGCAAGTTCCGTTTCTGTTTCTATACGGCCATCGGCTTTACGATTAGCTTCATCAAGCAAATAATCTTTAATAGATTCAAATAGTTCTTTTCTTTTATCCATAATATACTCTGATTACAGCTCCTATCTATTCATAACTATAAATAATATATTAAATTATATTTCTTTATATACTATCATAACAAATTTATTTATCATGTTTATTCGCACATTATGTGCATGATATTAAGCTATTTGTTGACGAAAGGGATTGGTTATGATGTTATTCGTAATTCAGTTTGCAATAGTACTTACATGCATTGGGATAGGTGGGCGCTTTGGTGGAATCGGCTTAGGGGCGGCGGGGGGATTAGGGCTCGCAATTCTGACTTTTGGTTTTGGAGTCCCGCCTGATTCCCCGCCTATCACTGTCATTTCCATTATTCTTGCTGTTATCACATGTATTGCTATCCTGCAGGCAGCGGGAGGTCTTGATCTTTTCGTGACAATAGCTGAAAAAATACTGCAAAAGAGGCCTGGTGCAATCACGTTTCTTGGGCCAGCAGTTGCTTATCTTTTTACGGCAATATGTGGAACTGGTTATGTCGCTTTTTCCATTTATCCTGTTATTGCTGAAATCGCAGCTGATGCAAGAGTGAGGCCAGAACGCGCCATGTCAATGTCAGTCATTGCCGCCAACTTTGGTCTTATAGCGAGCCCAGTAAGTGCGGTCGTTACAGGAACGATTGCGGTCTTTTCCGGATTACATGTTTCTGCTTTAGATATTTTATTGATTACTGTACCGGGAACTATTTTGGGGTGTCTTGTTGGTTGTTTGTTTGTTTATAAACGGGGCCATGATCTTGAAACGGACCCAGAGTTTCAACGCAGAGTTGCAGAAGGTGAATTTGAGTCAGTAAAAACTGGGGAACGTACAATCAGTATTATATCTAAAACAGCGAAGAAAGCCCTGATGATTTTTATTTCTGGGATCATTTTGGTTGTTGTTTTAGGCTCTGTTCCAGAATTACGTCCGGTATGGAATACCAGTGCCGGTGTAGAACGGATGAGTATTCCAACAGCATTGCAAATCATCATGTTGACTACAGCATGTATCATTATGATGGTATGTCGGATTTCTCCATCGAAACTTGACTCAGGATCCGTTTTTAAGGCCGGTCTGGTTGGAGTTGTTGCCATATTTGGTCTTTCATGGATGATGAGTTCTTTCTTTGAAGCATGGCAAGATTTATTTAATAACACTTTCAATGATTTTCATAACCCAGTTATATTCGGTGTGATTGTGTTTGTTCTTTCTGCTGTGATTTACAGTCCCGCAGCAACTGCTGTGGCATTATTTCCTGCTGGCGTATTAATGGGATATTCGACTGAGACGCTCATAGCTTTGCTTCCGGTAACGTGCGGATCATTCATTATTCCTGGTGGTGCACAAATTGCTTGCGTGGCGTTTGACAGAACAGGAACAACCAGAGTTGGCAAGTATGTAGTAAATCACAGTTATATGTTACCCGGTCTGATTACCGTTCTGGCTTCAACTATCTTCTGCTTCCTTTTTTCCACTATATTAGTGTAATCAGAGAAGTATTCTTACAGCTGTGTAATATTTTCTTAATCCCCCTTCCTCAAAAACGCTGAAGGGGGCTAATTCGTCATGCCACAGTGTTATCCTCTTCATTTATTCCTTAATGTTACAGAATAACCTGCGCAATTAAGTAGGCAAAAACAACCTGGGAAATGACCATGACGAACCCAGGACGTATATAGCTATGGTTGATAACAAAGCGCCCAATTCTGGTAGTACCAGTTCTGTCAAACGCCACACAACCAATCTGATTCGCTCCGGGTATAATAAAATCACCACAAGTACAGGCAAAAATTGCAATAAGATAAGGTGCAGGAATACCCAGGGTGACTCCTAATGGCATAATCGCAGCTACTGTCGCAGCCGGGCTCATGATCACCAGAGAAAACAAGAATACGATAAAGCCAAACAGCAAAGGCGCATCATTTACAAGATTGCCAAAAACATTGATCAGCTCTGCCTGATAAGCATCAAAAAATGTTGCAGTCATCCACGAAACACCAAGTATTGCCACAACCCCCATCAAACCAGCACGGAACACAGAGCCACTGTTAAATTTATTGCTTGGAACTTTCCCCACAATCATGATCAATAAAGCTGCAGTCAACATAATCATCTGGATGACCATTGGGGTTGATAATCTTTTTCCATCCCACGACGGAAGAAGCTCAGTAAAAGATCCGAGAATAAGGACCAGCACGACTCCTATGGCAAAAATAGCAACCCCTTTTCTTGCACCTGGTGCAGCGACATATTCTTTTTTCTGTTCGGTGTGCATGAACTCATACTCACCTGCTGCAACACGCCTTTGAAATTCAGGATCATCTTCCAGTTCTTTACCACGCTTGTAGACTGAAAAGCTGGTAACAATTGCAGCCATAAAAAACGAAGGAAGGGCAATAGATAATATTTGCCCTAACGTGATCCCTGCATACTCATGAAGTATAGCCAGCATCCCGGCAGTTGCTGCACTCATAGGGCTGGCAGCCACTGCCACACTGGCTGCAATGACCGTTGCAGATAATGCACGTTCTGGACGTACTTTTGCTTCAGCGGCGACTTCAGCAATAACAGGGTATAAGGAGAAAGCGACATAAGTCGTCCCACAAAATAGTGTAAATACTGAAGTTAATATTGGCGCTACAAAGGTTATCGCCTGTGGTTTCTTACGGAGTATCCGTTCTGCGACCCTGACTAAATAATCTAATCCTCCAACAGCTTGTAATATACTGACAGCACTAATAACACAAATAATAATTAACATAGCAGTAATGGAGGGAGAGGAGGGTTTCAGTCCAAAGCCCAAAACCAATATTGCAACCCCTAACCCACCTCCAGCACCAAGCCCCATTCCGCCGTATTTTCCGCCGATTCCAATACAGGCCAGAACAATAAATAGTTGTATAAAAAATAGAGCGTCCATTTTTCAACCTCAAAGATATTCCCGGATATAATATCCGGGGAATCTTAAACATTATAATTCTTAACTATTTTAAAAGTGATTTTGCAATCTCTATTTGTTTTTTGACAGCATCAGGTCCGGTTCCACCATAAGACATCCTGGCCTTAATGCAAGCCTCCAGAGAAATACTTTCATAAATATCTTTTTCTATTTTATTATCAAATGTGGAGAATTCTTCCATAGTAAGCTCTTCTAACATTTTTTTATGTTTAATACAGTAATTTACTGCACTACCAACAATATGGTGAGCTTCTCTGAAAGGAATACCTTTACGGACCAGATAATCGGCCATATCTGTTGCATTCGAGAATCCTCGAGCGGCTGCTGCACGCGTATTTTCGGCAAGGATAACCATTTTTTCGATCATAGGTGCCATTATTCTTAAGCTGGCCTGTAGAGTATCCATTGAGTCATAGACCTGCTCTTTATCCTCGCTCATGTCTGTATTATACGCTAGCGGTATGCCTTTCATAATAGTCAGCATGGCCATCAGATTTCCATACATTCTCCCACCTTTACCACGCATTTTTTCCGCCACATCAGGGTTCTTTTTCTGCGGCATGATGCTGGATCCTGTACAGAAGTCATCAGAAAGTTCAATAAATTTAAAGTCTTGGCTAGAGAATAAAATCAGTTCCTCTGAAAGGCGAGTTAGATGCATAAAACACATCGCTGCTGCCGCGGTGAATTCGACCATATGGTCGCGGTCACTGACAGAATCAATACTATTCTCAGTTGGCTTATCAAAACCAAGTTCACGAGCCGTAAAATTACGATCAATAGGGAATGTCGTACCGGCGAGAGCCGCTGCCCCCAAAGGGCATTCTCCCATCCGTTGATACAGATCTTCAAACCTATTCCAGTCACGACGCAACATCCAGTAATATGCCATAATCCAGTGAGATAAAAGAATGGGCTGACCTGTTTGCAAATGAGTATAGCCTGGCATGATGACATTAATATTGTTTTCTGCTTTGTTAATTATTATTTTTTGCAGGTTGGTAATATCCTCTTGAATTTCACGGATAATTGCTCGCATATGCATTTTAGAATCAACAGTGGTTTGATCATTACGACTTCGCCCCGTGTGGAGTTTACCACCAACAGGGCCAATAATTTCAGTCATCCGTCTTTCAATGGCCATATGAATATCTTCATCTACAGTATCGAAAATGAATTGGCCGTCTTCAATTTCTTTACTTACTTGTCTCAAACCTCTAATAATTGTATTGGCTTCATCCTGTGTGATTATTCCCTGACGTCCTAACATCGTGGCATGAACTATGCTTCCTTGAATATCAAAGGGGCATAGGCGCTGCTCCAGCGTGATAGTTGCATTATATTGTTCAACGAGTTTATTTGTTGGCATATCAAAACGTCCGCCCCATAATTTCGTAGACATCCTCATCCTCCTGCTTATTCATAAGTAATTAGAAAAAATGTACCGGCTGGATTTAATATCAGGTTATAAAATGATGTTGGCAATTGTCAACAAATGCGGCGATTAAATTGACTTATATTGCCATTAGTTTTAATCATTAAATCATAATGTTTGTTAATGTTTTAATGATAAGCATGGAGATATACCTCACGTTTAACATGTTATTTGACGAGAAATATATTTAATAAATTCAATTATGCAAAAACATGAAAACAAGAGTTCAAATGGGTCTTTGATAAAAGTCAAAAATTCTCTCTTTTCTTCTGCGTCAGATAACATCTAAGTTATCAACTCTTGTCTGGCGTCGGTTACTTTACGGTTATGAATTATCTTATCCTAGCGATATTGAATTGATTCAAATAACAGGAAATGGTCGTAGTACAAAGGACAGAAAATGATGTTGATAGAAGTGATGGACAGCACATAAAATTATCGTAGGGTTGGCGGCGATCGTCCGGCAAATGCTATCGACGGTATTAAAACCCTGCACGAAATCGGCTTCGATACCCTCAAACTGAATGGTTGTAAAGAACTGGGGCTATTCGTGAAGCTTTTGGCAATCAGATTGAGTCTGGTCTTGATTTCCACGATTGCACCAGCGTGCTGATAGTGGTTGATAGTGAAAGCACGGATTAAAGAACTGGAACCGTATCGCGCGCTGTTTATTGAAAAGCCGGTGCTGGCGGAGCATGATGATGTGATTAAGCAGTCTGAAGAGTCAGAAACTTACAGTTGTCTTTTAAGAGCACCTGCAGGATTGTTTCTCAGTTTCTGCCTGCTCTGGCATTACCCTATTTTTCCCATGTTGAATACGGATACGCCTGAGGACATTTTGTCTCTGTTGGGCACTCTTTGGCCTCGGGGAGTTACTGTTCGCTTACCGGATATGCCTGCCGTGCAGACCACAGGCTTACCTGGTTATTTGTTTGATCGCGTCCGGGGCCAGCGATGCGAAATAGTACGCTATGTTACCAGTGAGTTATTTGTCGGTGCGCGTCTTTGTAAATAAAGACTGGCGTTCATTGTTATGCATTGATCATTATGGCGAACAATTTACGTTTACGCGTACGTGACTATGTCATCACCCTGGCGGTACCCGTGTTCGTGACCGCCATGCTCTGTATGGCAGCGGTTATACTGTAGCGTTTTATCCTGATATGGGGTCCATCGAGTGTGTTGGCTATACCGATAGAAATTATCTTGTTAGCTTTCGTTCTGACATAACATCATCAAATTAAACGAATTCTATTACACAACAAGGAGTGGGAGGATGAGTAATATCAGTTTGTATTGTTTGCCATATTCAGGTGGTTCTGCCGCTATGTACTATAAATGGCGTAACGTGCTGTCGGACAATATTACTTTGAAGCCTTTAGAACCTGTGGGGAAGGGGAATGAACAATGATTTTTCCGCGAAAAAAATCCTGACGGGTGAGGATGTCCTGTGTGCGGCCGTTCACCGTATTGAGTGGTTGTTTGAGACATTTTCTTCTGTCTGTTTGTCTTTTTCCGGAGGAAAAGACTCTACTGTGCTGCTCCATCTTACGGCCGATGTGGCTCGCAGGAAGAAACGTCGTTTCTCTGTATTATTCATTGACTGGGAAGCTCAGTACCAGTGCACAATTGCACACATTCTGAAGATGAGGGAGATGTATCGGGATGTGACGGAGACTTTTTACTGGGTGGCACTCCCCCTGACTACGGTAAACGGTGTCTCTCAGTTTCAGCCGGAATGGATATGCTGGGAACCAGGTGTGGAGTGGGTTCGTCAGCCACCAGATGACGCTATTACAGATATGTCGTACTTCCCATTTTATCGGTATGCCATGACGTTTGAAGAATTTGTTCCGGCATTTTCTTCCTGGTTTGCCGGTAACCGGTGTGGAGTGGCAATACTGACTGGTGTTCGTGCTGATGAATCGCTCAATCGCTTTGTGGGACTGGTGTCTCAGCGCAAACTGAGATATGCAGATGATAAACCCTGGACCACAGCGTCACCTGAAGGGTTTTATTACACCTTGTATCCGTTGTATGACTGGAAAGCTCGTGATATATGGATATATAACGCCAGAACCCGAGCTATCTACAATCCCCTGTATGACCTGATGTACCGTGCCGGCGTGCCGTTACGCAACATGCGGGTCTGTGAGCCTTTTGGCCCGGAACAGCGTAAGGGACTGTGGCTTTACCATGTTCTGGAGCCGGAAACCTGGGCCAGGATGTGTGAGCGGGTGTCGGGTGCTGCCAGCGGGGCGCTTTATGCCAATGAGAGCGGTGCCTATTTTGCCCTGCGTAAGCGTATCACGAAGCCACCTCATCATACCTGGCGTAGCTATGCGATGTTCCTGCTGGATGTGATGCCGGAAAGAACGGCAGAACATTACCGTAATAAAATTGCTGTCTACCTGCGCTGGTATCAGACGCGGGGCTTCCCGGATGACATCCCGGATGAACAGGAGAATGACCTGGGGAGCCGGGATATCCCGTCCTGGCGACGTATCTGTAAGACACTCATAAAGAATGATTTCTGGTGTCGGACCCTCTCCTTCAGTCCGAACAAACCCCGGCACTATGAACGTTATCTGCAGCGTATGAAAGAAAGGAGGAAGGAATGGGGGATTCTGTGACACCTGAGGTGGAAGTATTGAGCAACATGATTCGACAGTACTTCAGTCAGGAACGATCTGAAGAAGAGACCATACGAGCCCTTAATCATCTGCGCAGGGTGTTGCATGAGGTCAGCCCTTTTGCACAGGAGCCTGTGGACTGTGTGTTGTGGGTGAAAGCGAATGAGGTGGTGGCCAACGATTACAATCCCAATGTCATGTCTTCCAGTGAAAAAAAACTGCTTAAACATTCACTGGAGCAGGATGGATTCACGCAGCCTGTGGTGGTTTCGGAAGAGAAGGAGCATTATCTGGTAGTGGATGGTTTTCATCGTCAGTTGCTGGGCAGGAAAGCGGATACGAGAAAACGTCTGAAGGGCTGGCTGCCAGTGGCCTGTATTAATCCAGAGAGAAAGGGATAGGCATCACGTATTGCCGCGACCATACGGCATAACCGTGCCAGGGGAAAACACCAGATAACGTCAATGTCTGACATTGTCAGGGACCTTTCGCGTCTGGGCTGGACAGATGAGCGTATTGGCACAGAGTTGGGCATGGATCAGGATGAAGTGCTGAGGCTCAAACAGATTAGCGGGCTGACAGAGCTGTTTCAGGAAGAGAATTTCAGCCCGGCATGGACGGTTCGTTGATATTGTAAAATATGATAATTGGAGTAGGGGACAATAGAAGGAGAATATTTATTCCACCTTCTTCCGCGTCGGGATAAATCAAAAGGTATTATCCATTGATTCAGTATCTGGGGGAGAGTAAATAATCTAAAAATAGTATTGCGTTGTGAACTGATATCACTTTTGAATTACAAAGGTATAGGCTCAGTAGCCAGCTTTATAAGTCATTGTCGTAGCAATGAGTATAGAATCATGCTGGCGGGAAGAATAAATATTCATCTACAGATGGAAAACAACGACGAAAAACCTTCAACAAACACAATACGTTCGTTAGCCTGCCCGCAAAGCGGGCAGATCAGGACAAAGAATTCCATAACGATTGTTTTTGTCATCAGAAATTCCATACAAAACCTATAGCTGCATTAAAACCTGCTGCAGGAATAGTTTCATGTGCTGTACGGTAGCGTTTGTCTGTCAGGTTATTGAGTGCCAGGTTAATCCGGTACTGATCCTCGTTACCGAATTCTGTATTTACTGCAAAGTTGAGAGTGGCCCAGCCCGGAATATTTGTTTCGGTACCGTTACTGTCATCTTTTGCACTAGAGGCAGCACGAATAAAAACATCAGAGATTATGTTGGCCTGACCCATCACAAGAGTATGTTTCAGCCCTATACGTCCGTTTATCGCTGGTTCACCTGTATTAGTTGTTTTTAATGTTGAAGTTTCATATTGCCGACGAATTAAATTGCCACTGATATATGGCGAGAAAACCCAGCCATTATATTCTGCACTTATTTCCAGTCCCCATGTTTTTGCCCGATCAATATTGTCATAATAATAGTAGCTACTACGGGAGGAGTTGGTGTTACCATTGCAAACTATACTGCCATCACAGATCAGACTTGCAATATAATCTTTAGCTTCTGAGTAGTAAACTGCGCTGTCAATCAGCCACTGATTACCATTATATCGTGCACCTAATTCAAAGTTATTGGAGTGTTCAGCCTTAAGATCAGGATTTCCGTATGTGACACTGCCGCCCGCAGATGTCTGCATAAAAAGCTGGGAGAGTGTGGGAAATACGTAGCCTTGCGCGAACGCAGCGCGTAACTCCAGGTTATCGAAACCTGAATAGCGCAGGCTTGTAGATGTTACCATTTCGTGATCACTCGCAGACTCTCTGGCAAGAGAGGTATCGCTTATAATGCCTGCGGTATATGATACTCCGTCACCACGCGTCAACTTTGAAGAAAGCCAGTATTGGCGAACTCCCATTGTCCATGTCCAGTGATCGGCGAATTGCCAGTCATTTTGTGCGAATAGTGAGACTGTACTTTGCTCTGACTCATAATAGGAGCGAGTTCGTGTTTCCTTATTAATGAAGCCGGTCAGAGATTTGCTTGAGGTCATGCCACCGGACCTTTGGTTGACCCTGTCTTGTTTGTACTGTGCACCGGTAACAAGTTCATTATTAGCAGGCAGCGAAAAGTGACTCTGCAATGTGACCGCCTGAGTGTATTGCTTATCATGGGTGTCAGTCTTGTTATGAACGGTCAGAGCCTGAATCATCGGACTGGGAACAGGCTGTGTCGTTTTTACTTCGTTGGCAAATTGGCGCTGGATGGTCTGCTCATACGCGTCGAAATGAATTTTTTTAGATAGTCACCGTCCACGTCTGTGTCATAGAATACCCCAACTTTCTCTCGTTCAAGTTTAGGTATTTTGACACTAAATGCCTCATAACTTCCGTCTGGATCCTCATAGTAAGTTTGTGTCGCGAGTCTGTAGCGATCAAGCGAGAGGCCAAAACGATGGTTTCCGGAGTTATAACCCAACCATACACCCTGACTATTGTTACGATAGTTGGTATTCGGCAGACGTCCATCCGGCGTATCACGATTGCCCTGATCAGAATAACTACCGTTGATGCGATAATCAAATCCACCGATGCTCCCCTGGACCGCGATTGATTCTTCCCAGCCTGCTGTTGCGGAATTATAAACAGCTTTCACAACTCCAGATGCAAGTTTGTTACCTCCCTTTTTGGTGATGAAGTTAACAATACCGCCAATTGCCTGTGAACCGTACAGTACGGAATATGGACCTTTCACTATCTCAACACGCTCCAGCGCAGACTCATCTATCAACAGTCCCACACTATAATTATCTCCGGCGCGCTGATAAGTTACCTCCTGACCATCAATGAGAATTAAAACACGGGAGGATGCTTCGCCACGAATGCGGATTTGTTTACGGCCTGCCAAGGAGTTGTCTGTTATCTCTACTCCGGGGATGTCCTGCAAATTATCGGCTATGGAGGCATTGGTGGAGTTCTGCAATGTTTGTTGGTCAATAACCTGTATAGTCGCCGGGCTTTCCCAAAGGTTGCTTGCCGAACGATTCGTGGTCACGACGAGCGTCTCTTCGTTGCTGATTTTTGTTTCTGAAGAAGTTGCGGTTGCAGTAGAAACTATCCCAGAAATGCATAATGACAGAGTGGAAAGGATATAAATTCGACAAGGTATATTATATAACATTTCATCCCTCATTAATACAAAGTACAAATGATTGCTGTAATGATAATTATTTTCATTTATGTTCTCATATATCTATAATTATTGTCATCTTCATAAATTGTAAATATCAAACATTTTTGACCTTAATCATGTTTTTTGATAGATATTTTACGACTGAACATATCCGTCGTTTCCTCTGACTCGTGTCAGTCGGTCTCTGGTTGTATCCACGGACCGCACTCTTGACATAAGAGTGCGGTCCGTGGAAAACGGAGTTGAAAAAATGGTGTCTGAAAGAAGGTACCATCATTGTGATGACAAATACTTTGGCGTGGATAATGTAATTAATTGCTGAAATTGACCGTATATGCGGTAAGACTCATATCAGTATCAGGTCCGGTTAATTGCTGATACTAATATAAACTTTTTACAAAAGGATGAATGCAGAAGGTTACTCTAATGGCCAGAGTGATGACAATGATGGTCAGACGTTGACCTGCAGAAACTGCATTTTAATTGGTCTATAAAGTCTGCAAGAGGAATCAGGGTCAGATCAGTGAGTCTTATCGCGGCCCGAAGCTATGACTGAAAGAAGGCTGGATACAGAATTGCAACAATTTGGCAATGTCAGAACACAGAAGCTTTGCAAGCAGGTGAAAGGTTATGTCTAGCAAAAGGAGTATATCAGAATATATCTACTGATGTACAAAACACAACAATAGCTTCATGATATATAAATACGTGATGACGAGTGGTACTCCGCATGGTTATTTAACTTCTCAGCACCACTAATGATCCTGAGCAACTTCGTATTTGGGCCATTACCATGGAGTAGAAAGCTGTGTCTGAGAATGCAGAATTTGAGAAAAGAATTCGCTTTCTTGGAGAGCTTCTGAAAATGGCACGCTAACAACGTTTTGTTAAAAAATGTGAATCACTTGCCGGGGCTGCATTTTCTATTCGAGGAGAATGTTGACGTAGATATTACAGAAATCTCAGCGCATCAGGATAAACTGCTACCTTAGGTCAACCACCAAAAGAAAATACAATACGTCCAGTTTGTATGCCTTTAATAACACATCTTCTAAATGTTGAAGAATTATCCCGCCTGCTGAAGAACGTTGCTCTGAGTGTGATAAACCTTTTTATTCTTGATGATGTCAGCGAGAAGATGGAATATATCCCCGACTGGGTCGTGGTTACCCGGTTAAACATCTGGTGGCGCTAATAAATCTGGCAAGTCACATTCTGTTGAATGCTGTGACAGTGCCTTACCGAGAGAGCGAAATTGTGGTGTTCTAGTGCATAGTCGCCACCATTCCGGATAATTCTATTACGTTGTTTTACAAGTTCTTTTACAGCGCAGATCTGTCGCTGACGTTGAATCAATAGCCTGGATTTCAGAACACAATGCCCGTTTGCTGGTTGTTCCGGCAGTAGCATTAATTCATTATCTGAATGAAATGTGTCAATCCACAGAAACCGCTGTCAATGACGCATTTTGTCGGACGTTAACACAAGAAAGTCTGGCTATTCCGTAATGCCATCTTATTTCGTAATGGATTGAGAATGCTGGATTTTTAATTATATTACGCGCAGTATTAATCGCGTAAATGTTTTGCGGTCAGCAACGGTGGGGGATCCATTGTTCTGTTCAATGAATACCATCATACATTTGAATCAGGAGTCGGTATGATGATTTTGGTGACGGGGGGCGCACGGAGCGGGAAGAGTCGCCACGCAGAGGCGCTTATTGGGGACTCTTCACAGGTTCTGTATATCGCTACCTCGCAAATCCTTGATGATGAGATGGCTGCACGGATAGAACATCATCGGCAAGGCCGCCCGGCGCACTGGCGCACGGTGGAGCGTTGGCAACATCTTGATGAATTAATTCATGCAGACATTAACCCGCATGAGGCTGTGTTGCTGGAATGCGTTACCACCATGGTGACTAATCTGTTGTTTGATTATGGCGGCGATAAAGACCCTGATGAATGGGATTATCAGGCGATGGAACAGGCGATTAATGCTGAGATTCAGTCGTTGATTGCTGCCTGCCAACGTTGTCCCGCAAAGGTTGTATTAGTGACTAACGAAGTGGGAATGGGGATTGTGCCGGAGAGTCGTCTGGCACGACATTTTCGTGATATTGCCGGGCGGGTAAATCAGCAGCTGGCCGCTGCGGCAAATGAAGTATGGTTGGTGGTTTCGGGTATTGGAGTAAAAATCAAATGAGTAAATTATTTTGGGCGATGCTCTCTTTTATTACGCGTCTGCCTGTACCGCGTCGCTGGTCCCAGGGACTGGATTTCGAGCATTATTCTCGCGGTATTATTACTTTTCCTTTAATTGGATTATTGCTTGGCGCGATTAGCGGGCTGGTCTTCATGGTGCTGCAGGCATGGTGTGGCGTACCACTGGCGGCACTGTTTAGCGTGCTTGTGCTGGCGCTGATGACCGGGGGATTCCACCTGGACGGCCTCGCCGATACCTGTGATGGCGTATTTTCTGCACGTAGCCGCGATCGCATGTTGGAAATCATGCGTGATAGCCGTTTAGGCACCCACGGCGGTCTGGCATTGATTTTTGTGGTACTGGCAAAGATTCTGGTGTTAAGCGAGTTGGCTCTGCGTGGCGAACCGATCCTTGCATCGCTGGCGGCAGCATGTGCGGTCAGCCGCGGGACTGCCGCATTATTGATGTATCGTCATCGTTATGCCCGGGAAGAAGGGCTTGGCAATGTGTTCATTGGCAAAATTGATGGGCGACAAACCTGCGTCACACTCGGCTTAGCCGCTATTTTTGCTGCCGTATTATTGCCGGGTATGCATGGTGTGGCTGCTATGGTGGTGACGATGGTGGCGATTTTCATCCTCGGTCAGCTTCTCAAACGTACGCTGGGCGGGCAAACCGGCGATACGCTGGGAGCTGCTATAGAGCTTGGTGAACTGGTCTTCCTGCTGGCACTGCTATAAAGAGACGTGACATGCAAACACTTGCCGATTTACTGAATACGATCCCTGCCATCGATCCTGCCGCGATGTCGCGTGCACAACGGCATATTGACGGGTTACTCAAACCTGTTGGTAGCCTGGGAAGGCTGGAGGCGCTTGCCATACAACTGGCAGGAATGCCGGGGTTGAATGGCATACCGCATGTGGGCAAAAAAGCGGTACTGGTTATGTGTGCCGATCACGGCGTCTGGGAGGAAGGGGTCGCTATTTCCCCAAAAGAAGTGACAGCCATTCAGGCTGAAAATATGACCCGCGGAACAACCGGCGTGTGTGTGCTGGCAGCACAAGCGGGCGCTAACGTCTACGTAATTGATGTTGGTATTGATACTGCTGAGCCTATCCCCGGGCTTATCAACATGCGTGTTGCTCGAGGTAGTGGCAATATTGCTTCAGCTCCGGCAATGAGTCGCCATCAGGCAGAAAAGTTGCTTTTGGACGTCATATGTTATACGCGGGAGCTGGCAAAAAACGGTGTTACGCTGTTTGGTGTAGGTGAACTGGGGATGGCAAACACGACACCGGCAGCGGCAATAGTCAGCACAATCACTGGCCGGGCTCCTGAAGAAGTGGTTGGGATTGGCGCAAACCTGCCGACAGATAAACTGGCTAATAAAATTGATGTTGTGCGCCGGGCGATTACGTTGAATCAACCAAATCCGCAGGATGGCGTTGATGTCCTGGCAAAAGTGGGTGGATTTGATTTGGTCGGAATGGCTGGCGTGATGTTAGGCGCTGCTTCCTGCGGTTTACCCGTGTTGCTGGATGGATTTCTTTCTTATGCTGCCGCGCTCGCAGCCTGCCAGATGTCTCCTGCAATCAAACCGTATCTCATTCCTTCTCACCTGTCGGCAGAAAAAGGGGCGCGTATTGCGCTGTCGCATTTGGGGCTGGAGCCTTTTCTCAATATGGAGATGCGTTTAGGTGAGGGGAGTGGCGCAGCTCTGGCGATGCCCATCATCGAAGCTGCCTGTGCGATATATAACAACATGGGCGAACTTGCTGCCAGTAATATTGTTCTACCGGGGAATACGACTTCTGATTTGAACAGTTAAAAACGAAAAGTCTGATAAAAGCTATACTTAACGGATAGCTTTCGCGACTTAGGAAAGGGACATGATGCGTCGTGTAAATATTTTTTGCTCATTTGCTCTGCTTTTTGCCAGCCATACTAGCCTGGCGGTAACTTATCCATTACCTCCAGAGGGTAGCCGTTTAGTGGGGCAGTCGTTTACTGTAACTGTTCCTGATCACAATACCCAGCCGCTGGAGACTTTTGCCGCACAATACGGGCAAGGGTTAAGTAACATGCTGGAAGCGAACCCGGGCGCTGATGTTTTTTTGCCGAAGTCTGGCTCGCAACTCACCATTCCGCAGCAACTGATTTTGCCCGCCACTGTTCGTAAAGGGATTGTGGTTAACGTCGCTGAGATGCGTCTTTATTACTACCCACCAGACAGTAATACTGTGGAAGTCTTTCCTATTGGTATCGGCCAGGCTGGGCGAGAAACCCCGCGTAACTGGGTGACTACCGTTGAACGTAAACAAGAAGCTCCAACCTGGACGCCAACGCCGAACACTCGGCGCGAATATGCGAAACGAGGGGAGAGTTTGCCCGCATTTGTTCCTGCGGGCCCCGATAATCCCATGGGGCTGTACGCGATTTATATTGGCAGGTTGTATGCCATCCATGGTACCAATGCCAATTTTGGTATTGGGCTCCGGGTAAGTCAGGGCTGTATTCGTCTGCGCAATGACGATATCAAATATCTGTTTGATAATGTTCCTGTTGGGACGCGTGTGCAAATTATCGACCAGCCAGTAAAATACACCACTGAACCAGATGGCTCGAACTGGCTGGAAGTTCATGAGCCGTTGTCGCGCAATCGTGCAGAATATGAGTCTGACCGAAAAGTGCCATTGCCGGTAACCCCATCTTTGCGGGCGTTTATCAGCGGGCAAGAAGTTGATGTAAATCGCGCAAATGCTGCGTTGCAACGTCGATCGGGAATGCCTGTGCAAATTAGTTCTGGTTCAAGACAGATGTTTTAAGAGCGTTGGTAATTAGAAAGCAAAAAGCCTGCTAGAAAGCAGGCTTTTTTGAATTTGGCTCCTCTGACTGGACTCGAACCAGTGACATACGGATTAACAGTCCGCCGTTCTACCGACTGAACTACAGAGGAATCGTGTGAACGGGGCGCATATTAATGGCAGTGCATGGTGATGTCAAAGGGTGAAATGCATTTTTTTGTTTGTTTGCTGTCAATTTCAACAAAGTGGTGAGCTTTCAATCTTATTGGGTAATGAACCATCGTGGTGCATACCCTCCTTTTATAGGGCAGGGGAACGCGACAGCTGATTAAAGGAGCAAATGACGAATCTATCATAATCTCTTATTTGACAGTTGGTTAGCTTGTACATCAACGCCAAAATAAAACTGGCAAGCATCTTGCAATCTGGTTGTAAGTAATGGCGGCACTTGGGCCGATTCTTAAAAACCGGAGGCAACATGAACTTCAGACGCCTGAAATACTTCGTAAAAATTGTAGATATTGGTAGCCTGACCCAGGCTGCTGAAGTATTGCATATCGCACAACCAGCGCTCAGCCAGCAGGTTGCCACACTGGAAGGTGAGTTAAATCAACAACTTTTGATCCGTACAAAGCGGGGCGTTACGCCAACAGACGCCGGAAAAATTCTCTATACCCATGCGCGGGCCATTTTACGTCAGTGTGAACAGGCCCAACTGGCGGTGCATAACGTTGGTCAGGCATTATCGGGGCAAGTCTCGATTGGCTTTGCACCAGGAACCGCTGCGTCATCCATCACCATGCCCTTATTACAGGCGGTTCGCGCTGAATTTCCGGAGATCGTTATCTATCTTCATGAAAATAGTGGTGCAGTGCTTAACGAAAAATTGATAAATCACCAACTCGATATGGCGGTGATTTATGAGCATTCCCCTGTGGCTGGTGTATCCAGTCAGGCTTTGCTGAAAGAAGATCTTTTTCTGGTAGGTACTCAAGATTGCCCGGGGCAAAGCGTTGATGTGAATGCTATTGCGAAAATGAACCTCTTTCTCCCCAGTGATTACAGTGCTATTAGACTTCGTGTTGATGAGGCTTTTTCCCTACGGCGACTCACGGCAAAAGTTATTGGTGAAATTGAGTCTATTGCCACGCTTACCGCAGCGATTGCCAGCGGCATGGGCGTTGCAGTATTACCCGAATCGGCCGCGCGTTCGTTATGTGGCGCAGTAAATGGGTGGATGTCACGCATTACCACTCCTTCCATGAGTCTCTCTTTGTCATTAAATTTACCCGCCAGAGCGAACTTATCGCCACAGGCACAGGCAGTGAAAGAGTTGTTAATGTCAGTGATTAGTTCTCCAGTGATGGAAAAAAGGCAGTGGCAATTGGTGAGCTAAGTGTTATATCGGAATGGAATAAGATGCGGGTTTTTATTATTTGTTATGCCGGGCATTAGACTTTAACAATAACGGGAAATCTGAACTGCCCGGAGTTTACCGTGAATTTCCAACAACTAAAGATAATCCGCGAGGCTGCACGTCAGGATTACAACCTGACAGAGGTTGCGAATATGCTTTTTACCTCACAGTCAGGCGTCAGCCGTCATATTCGGGAACTGGAGGATGAACTTGGCATCGAAATATTTGTTCGACGAGGTAAGCGACTGCTGGGCATGACTGAACCGGGCAAAGCATTACTGGTCATTGCAGAACGTATTCTGAATGAAGCCAGTAATGTTCGTCGGCTTGCAGACCTGTTTACCAACGATACGTCTGGCGTTCTCACTATTGCAACGACGCATACTCAGGCACGTTATAGCTTGCCAGAGGTCATTAAAGCTTTTCGCGAACTTTTCCCGGAGGTTCGGCTCGGGCTAATCCAGGGGACGCCACAGGAAATTGCGACATTGTTGCAAAATGGCGAAGCTGATATTGGTATCGCCAGCGAGCGTTTGAGTAATGACCCGCAGCTCGTCGCCTTCCCGTGGTTTCGTTGGCACCATAGTTTGCTTGTTCCACACGATCATCCCTTGACGCAAATTTCACCATTGACGCTGGAATCAATAGCGAAGTGGCCGTTAATCACTTACCGACAGGGGATTACGGGGCGCTCACGTATTGATGACGCATTTGCCCGCAAAGGTTTGCTGGCAGATATTGTATTAAGTGCGCAGGATTCTGATGTCATTAAAACCTATGTTGCTCTTGGGCTTGGGATCGGATTAGTTGCCGAACAATCCAGCGGCGAACAAGAGGAAGAGAATTTAATCCGTCTGGATACGCGGCATCTTTTCGATGCTAATACTGTCTGGTTGGGACTGAAGCGAGGACAACTTCAGCGTAACTATGTCTGGCGCTTTCTGGAACTTTGTAATGCAGGACTGTCAGTTGAGGATATCAAGCGGCAGGTGATGGAAAACAGTGAAGAGGAAATTGATTATCAGATATAGCAAAAAGCCCGCTATAAAAGCGGGCTTTTCAGAAATTTGGCTCCTCTGACTGGACTCGAACCAGTGACATACGGATTAACAGTCCGCCGTTCTACCGACTGAACTACAGAGGAATCGCTGTTGAGGCACATCTTAACGGCGAAAAATCTTTTGTCAAACCCGATTTTTAAATTCCCCAACTGTTTGCCGTTTCTATCAACAGTTTGTTGCATTTGCAGACAATTTGTTGGCGAAAATCTTTGCAGCTTTGCTGATTCTCCCTCATTATTTGAAATGTGGTTTCACTTTCTGCAATTAAGGTCGGCTTTGAATATCTCCTCTGCTTTACGCCAGGTTGTTCACGGCACTCGCTGGCACGCTAAACGCAAGAGCTACAAAGTGTTGTTCTGGCGCGAGATAACCCCGCTTGCTGTTCCTATCTTCATGGAGAATGCCTGTGTCCTGTTGATGGGTGTCCTGAGCACTTTTCTGGTCAGCTGGCTGGGAAAAGATGCGATGGCCGGCGTGGGATTGGCGGACAGCTTCAATATGGTCATTATGGCTTTTTTTGCTGCTATCGATCTTGGTACTACTGTCGTTGTGGCATTTAGTCTCGGTAAGCGGGATCGACGACGAGCGAGGGTGGCGACGCGGCAGTCATTGGTGATCATGACGTTGTTTGCCGTACTGTTGGCAACGCTTATTCATCATTTTGGCGAACAAATTATTGATTTCGTCGCGGGTGATGCCACGACAGAAGTTAAAGCACTGGCGTTGACTTATCTGGAGCTGACGGCACTCAGTTATCCAGCAGCTGCCATCACTTTGATTGGTAGCGGGGCACTTCGTGGTGCAGGGAATACGAAAATACCGCTACTGATTAACGGTAGCCTGAATATTCTTAATATTATTATTAGCGGCATATTGATTTACGGCCTTTTCTCCTGGCCGGGACTGGGATTTGTCGGGGCTGGGTTGGGTTTAACCATTTCTCGTTATATTGGCGCAGTTGCAATTTTGTGGGTGCTGGCGATTGGTTTTAATCCTGCGCTAAGGATTTCGTTAAAGAGCTATTTTAAACCGCTGAATTTTAGCATTATCTGGGAAGTCATGGGGATTGGTATTCCAGCGAGTGTCGAATCAGTGTTATTTACCAGTGGTCGGTTATTAACCCAAATGTTCGTTGCCGGGATGGGGACCAGTGTTATTGCCGGAAATTTTATCGCGTTTTCAATTGCGGCTCTTATCAACTTACCCGGAAGTGCGCTCGGCTCTGCTTCTACGATCATTACAGGCCGAAGGTTGGGGGTAGGGCAGATAGCGCAAGCAGAGATTCAGTTGCGGCATGTGTTCTGGCTTTCCACTCTTGGATTAACGGCCATCGCCTGGCTAACGGCTCCCTTTGCCGGGGTTATGGCATCGTTTTACACCCAGGATCCACAGGTTAAACATGTCGTTGTGATTCTGATTTGGCTAAATGCTTTATTTATGCCTATTTGGTCCGCCTCATGGGTGCTACCCGCTGGATTTAAAGGTGCTCGCGATGCCCGTTACGCCATGTGGGTTTCTATGTTGAGCATGTGGGGTTGCCGGGTTGTCGTCGGTTATGTGCTGGGCATCATGCTTGGCTGGGGTGTGGTTGGTGTCTGGATGGGAATGTTTGCCGACTGGGCTGTGCGGGCCGTGCTGTTTTACTGGCGAATGGTTACTGGACGTTGGCTGTGGAAATACCCTCGATCCGAACCGCAAAAGTGTGAAAAAAAGCCAGCTGTGTCGGAATAAACGACAAAATGCAGATTATTTCAGCAAACGATTTCAAATTTAAAAAACAGGCTTTGACATTATGGGTGGGCATCGCTAATATTCGTCTCGTTCTCACGATTCCTCTGTAGTTCAGTCGGTAGAACGGCGGACTGTTAATCCGTATGTCACTGGTTCGAGTCCAGTCAGAGGAGCCAAATTTTAGTTTTGAGATATCTCTATGAGTCTCAAAACAGTTAAAAAATAAAAATTATTTTTACCCGGTTACCTTGTAAAAAAGTGACCGGGTTTTTTGATTTCTGTGTTTCGTGCGCTTAATCGAGTCTCACGCTTCAGTGAGCAAGTTGCCCCCAACAGACATCACGATTCGCAAGGTCAAAAACTCTGTTCCATGAAGTACCGTACAAAGATAAAGAGAAAAATGCCTTATGCGGGATGTCGCTATCGCGTCTTTATCGGGAAACTATGCGTTATTGCCACTTTGCCTTCTGTAATCAGAAAAAGAAGAACTGGAATTTTAATAAATATTATTTCTCTGGGAACGGGGATTTTTTATAATCAATATGACGAGTTGAACATTATATTTTTTATAAGGGTTATATGAGATTAAAGAAATCTGCCGTAAAGACAGATTTCTTTAAAAGATAATTAGAGATTTGCGACGTTATGATAAACTTTTTGTACATCGTCGTCATCTTCAAGGGCATCAACAAGCCCTTCAAAGATTTCTAAATCTTCTGGGGAAAGCTCAACTTCAGATTGAGCAATCATTTCTAATTCTGTTGTTGAGAACTCAGTGATTCCAGCTGCTTTTAGAGCCGCGATTCCTTTATGAAGGTCAGTAGGTTCAGTATAAATAACAATGTTACCTTCTTCTTCAGTCACATCACGAACATCAACTTCAGCTTCAAGTAAAATTTCAAAAATATGGTCAGGGTCTGTCCCCTTAAATACAATCACACCCGTATTGTCAAACATATAGCTGACAGAACCTGCCGCTCCGATATTGCCGCCTTTTTTATTGAAAATTGTGCGAACGTTAGCAATCGTACGGTTAACATTTGAAGTCAATGTCTCGGCGATAATCATTGAGCCATTAGGACCAAAGCCTTCATAACGTCCCTGCACGAACGTTTCATCTCCGCCGCCTTTGGCTTTATCAATTGCTTTATCAATAACGTGCTTTGGAACTTGTGCCTGCTTTGCACGTTCAATAACGAATTTTAAAGATGTGTTTAATTCTGGATCAGGTTCACCTTGTTTGGCAGCAGCATAGATTTCTACACCGAATTTTGCATAAATTTTAGACGTTGCACCGTCTTTAGCCGTTTTTTTAGCAACAATATTGGCCCATTTACGTCCCACTGGAATGATCTCCTCGAAAATTTATTTACATTACAGGTAAATCGTTAACATGTGTTAATTCGGCATATTATATCATAACAGGAAAAATCTCGTCTATTAGAAATAAAAATATTCTAAAGCCATAATCTTATATTTTGTTTTATAAATACTAATGTTGTTGGCGGGATTTTTTATAATTATGTTTTTAAAGCATACTTGCTTTTAATATGCGGAAATCATTAAGACGATAATGAAACTCGCATTTGCCCAAGGAAGCAAACAGCCCGCGTTTATTGCAGGCTATTTGCCAGATGTCTTACTTAATCCTTCACATCTATTTCTGATAAGAAGGTTCAGAACTTATTATCGGAACGGCGGCTCATTAAAGGTTCGTAATTTACGTGAATGCAGTCGGTCGCCTTCTGCGCGCAGCAAATCGATCGCCCGAATGCCAATTTGTAGGTGTTCGGAAATAGCGCCTTCATAAAAACGGTTAGCCTGACCGGGAAGTTTAATCTCGCCATGCAACGGTTTATCTGAAACACACAGTAGTGTCCCGTATGGCACGCGGAAACGATATCCTTGCGCGGCAATGGTTGCACTTTCCATATCAATTGCTACGGCCCGGCTTAAGTTAAAACGAAGTGCAGAAGCTGAGTAACGTAATTCCCAGTTCCTGTCATCTGTGGTTACCACAGTACCAGTACGTAGCCGCTGTTTGACTTCCTCACCGGGCCTGCCACTCACCAGCTTGGTGGCGTCATAAAGCGCACGTTGCACTTCAGCAATGCTCGGAATAGGAATATCGGGCGGCAGAACCGCATCAAGAACGTGGTCATCGCGTAAATAAGCGTGTGCAAGTACATAATCGCCAATGGCCTGACTTTCACGTAATCCGCCACAGTGACCAATCATCAACCAGACATCCGGGCGTAGCACTGCCAGATGATCGCAGATGGTTTTAGCATTTGACGGTCCCACGCCAATATTCACCAGAGTAATACCCTGACCATCGGCGGTAATTAAATGCCATGCTGGCATCTGATGTTTTTTCCATGCAAGGTCGGAAATGGCTTCTTCTGGCGCTTCGGTTTCGGCGGTGATCCAGTTCCCGCCAGCACAAGAAAGGGCAATGTAGGGACTATCAGGATCGAGGATCTGGCTGCATCCCCAACGAACGAATTCATCCACATAACGTGTGTAGTTGGTAAACAAGACGAACGGCTGAAAATGTTCAACTGGCGTACCGGTATAATGGCGCAACCGTGCGAGGGAAAAATCGACGCGGCGCGCATCAAAATGCGATAGGGGGGAGAATTCAGTTGGATGATAAATGCCGTCTGCAGTTTCATCGCCAATTTGCGCCAGTTCTGTTGTCGGGAAGTAGCGAGTTAACCCAGCGCTCATTGAGCGATCAAGTGTCAATTCAGAGCCATCGATGACATAAGGATAAGGGATTTCATGCTGCGAGGGTTGCACAGAGATATGCGCACCATAATCCTGATACAGCAACGTAAGTTGTTCATTAAGATACGAACGAAAGAGAGTAGGGCGAGTAATCGTGGTGGTGTAGCTGCCTGCGTGAGTAAAACGACCAAATGCGCGCGTTTTGGGGGGATTGGTTGTGCTACCGTCCCAGGTTACGGTCAGTGATGGATAGACAAAAAGACCTTGTTTGCGGGCGTTTTCATCAGGTAATTCGCCACTTGTAATATAGTTGCCAATGGCGTTGCGTAATGCGACTACAGATTGCTCATACAGCGCGTCGAGTTTATCCAGTGCCTGAGCTGGGGTCAGACCGGAGCCCTTATTATTCATGTGTGTCTCCTGTTCCATACAATTACCGCACATCCGATAGTATGTCACAGGAATGTGAAACAAAAGTGTAAGGCGAAGATCGGATGATCTTCGCCAGACTATCAAGCGCGTTGATTGTCTTTCATCAACAAAGCGGTCATTGCGGAAATCAGACATCCAGCCAGCAAATAAATGGCGACGCTATGCCAGTTCCCGGCAAAGTAAGTGATGAGTGCAGCGGCAATAAAAGGTGTAAATCCACCGCCAACCACACTGGCGACCTGATAACCGACTCCAGCACCACTATAGCGATAACTGGCACCAAACATTTCGGTAAACATCGGTTGTTGCACACACACCACCATGTCATGCGCAATGTTTGCCAGCATTATGGAGAAGAAAACTATCCAGAAAATAGATTGTGCTTCAAGCGCCATAAAGAAAGGAAATGCGCTCAACGTTCCGATTAACGCACCTGTGATATAAACCCTGCGGCGACCAAAACGATCGGCAAGCCAGGCAAAACAGGGAATTGTCAAGCAGCTTAATCCACCTACCAGCAAACCAATATTGAGGAAAAGTTCGCGCGGTAACCCCATATTCTGGGTTGAATAATTAAGTGCAAAGGCAGTAACGATGTACATCGTCAGCAATTCGCACAGTCGTAGCGCAATAATCTTCAGGAAAGCACCGGGATGTCGTAACAGCGCTTCGATAACCGGGATGCGTTTTTTCGCGGCAGCTTGATAATGTTGCTGTTGTTCAAATTCCGCGGACTCCTCCATGCCATTGCGCACCCACAATGCTCCCAGTACCAGTACGATGCTAAACAGGAAAGGAATGCGCCAGCCCCAGCTTAAAAACTGTTCGTCAGTCGTCATCATACTGATCAATGAAACCAGTCCGGTTGAAAGCAGTAAACCTACACCGTAGCCAACTTGTACACCGCTACTGTAAAAGGCTTTTTTATTTTTCGGTGCACTTTCAACGGAAAGCAACGCCGCGCCTCCCCATTCGCCGCCGACGGCAAATCCCTGAATGGCACGCAGTGTCACCAGCAAAATAGGTGCCCACCACCCAATGGTCGAGAATGAAGGAAGAATACCAATCAAGGCTGTCGCGATGCCCATCATCCAGACGGTCAGCATTAACATGCGCTTACGTCCCAGTCGGTCGCCAAAGTGACCGAAAATGACACCGCCGAGCGGACGGAAAAGGAATCCGACGCCAAAGGTGGCAAATGCGGCGAGCGTTCCCATCGCCGGGCTTACTTGCGGGAAAAACTCGCGATTAAACACCAGTGCGGCGGTGATGCCATAGAGTAAAAAATCATACCAGTCGACGACGGCACCAGCGAAGCTGCCTAACGCAGCTCGTCGGGCGCGACTTAACGAAAGCGTCCCTTCATCGGGACGAGTGGAGATGAGCGTGGAGTCCATAATGATCCTGTTTGTACTGTCTTTTTATAATTAGTATGGAAAAGGTAACTCACATTGCCGTCGATCTATAAACGAACCTTATGAGACTACCTCGACAGAGCGCATCTGCAAATGATTTTATGGCTGATTAGCGGCAACATGAAAAATTCGATGGAAGATGAAAGCGCAGGAGTTGCTGGTGTTGTTTAAGGATTAAGCAGAGGAGCCACAGGTTAGAGATATGAAACATAAAAGTCCGCATATGCACAAAATGGCACCCTGATGAGTCTGATAGACTGCATTGCATTATAACCAGTAGGGAGGCGAGGTTAGGTATGTTTTTAGCATCATTGTTGAGACGTATTGCATTTAGTTACTACGATTATAAAGCTTATAATTTCAATATTGAAAAAACAGACTTTGTTGTCATCCATATTCCCGACCAGATTGGCGATGCTATGGCCATCTTTCCTGTTATTCGGGCGCTTGAATTGCATAAAATTAAGCATCTTTTAATTGTTACGTCGACAATTAATTTAGAAGTGTTTAATGCACTTAAACTTGAAAAGACTAAATTAACATTAGTCACAATGACTATGCAGGATCACGCAACATTAAAAGAAATAAAAGATTTAGCAAAGAACATAACACAGAAATACGGTACGCCGGATCTTTGTATAGAGGCGATGCGTAAAAAGAACCTGAAAACGATGATATTTATCAGTCAGTTGAAAGCAAAAACGAATTTTCAGGTTGTTGGTTTAACCATGAAGTGCTACTCCCCTTTGTGCAAGAACGCGTCCCGGATGGATCAGAATCTCCGGGCTCCTGTACCCATGACATGGGCATTTATGATGCGTGAGGCGGGTTTTCCAGCAGTCAGGCCAATATATGAATTGCCACTAAGTGAGGATGTACTCGATGAGGTGCGCGAGGAAATGCGATCGTTAGGATCTTACATTGCGCTTAATTTAGAAGGTAGCTCGCAGGAACGTACATTTTCATTATCGATTGCAGAAAATCTAATAGCAAAAATTCAAAGTGAAACAGATATACCAATAGTGATCGTTCATGGACCAAAAGGGGAAGATAAAGCCAGGGTATTAGTGGATTGTTATAATAATGTCTACCGTTTATCCTTATCACCCTCGATTAAACGTTCAGCAGCAATCATAAAAGATGCTTATATCGCAATAACTCCTGACACCTCAATATTACATATGGCAAGTGCCTATAATACTCCCGTTGTTGCAATTTATGCTGATTACAAAACGCGATGGCCCGCAATGGCCGATGTTTCGGAGTCAGTCGTCGTTGGGCAAAAAATTGACAATATAAGTCTGGATGAATTCGCAAAGGCATTAAAAAGTGTTTTGGCGAGAATATGAGACAGTACTTATGCATAGTAATGCCGATCTGTTATGAACGGTGGTGTCATCAATACTCTGAGGCTGGTCAATCATCACAGAAAACCAGCCTTTGGATCAAAGCTGTACTCACCGGATACGATCATAGTCACATCGAACGCGATTCTTGCGGTGCAGCAGTTTTATTTATTCATTTTCTGTGAGAGAAGGGCAAGCTCTATAGAGGGAATGTAAAAAAGAGTGCTCCGAATGGAGCACTCTTTAAGAAATTATAACGGAAAATCACAGGTTTTTATAACATGTCGCATAAGCAAACCCAAGCTTTTCAAATACGCTTTGATCACCTGTTGCCAGGGAAACTACGTATTGTTCGCTTGAGTTTGCGGGACTAGATGACCAATACATATTTGATTGAAAACCAGCGTCAGTCGTGTAATGCCCCATATCTCCCCATTCACTGTACAGTGACCCGATGCCTCGGGAACTACTGTGGTTTAAATAGTTTGCTCTGGGGAGCGTGTAGCCATTGCTGCTGCAAAAATTTTCAGCAAGGCTGTATATCATGAAAGCCTCGCCGGCGTTCACCCACCAACTCTTCACACGGATTTCGTATACATAGCTAGGGCCTCCTGATTTTGGCGTCGCCGTAATCCTTTCCCAATTGCTGCCGACATTTTTAAATGTCACTTTACCGGTAGCATCAACATCGACCCAGGAGGCAGAGCTTGAAAACTCATAATCAGCCGCCGTTTTTCCTGGGGCAAAGTTGTCATTATTCAACTGATAATACGCCCCGGTGAACCCCTGCGAAGGGAATGTAGTTGTCGGTAGGTCAGTACCATTGACTGATACTGTACCGCTCATTATTTTGTCTTCTGCGCGAGTGAATTGTATTGTGGTACTCAGACCAGCTTGATGAACACCATTCAATACAGGGATCAGCGTTGCGATACCCTCTCCGCCGCTTGTAACAGTGGCTTTGTAATCACCGTTGATATTTAGACTGTAATCAATTGCGCTAATTTTTATATAGGGCACGTTAGTACCTGATTGCACAAATTCCATCCCTTCAGAAACTTTGATCGGATTGCCTGATATATCGTGCAGAACAAGACGTAATTCAGCACTATCGGTATAGTCCCCTTTCAGTGATGACCGATTGCTCTTAAGGACGGACTGCGAGGTGTCTGCCGGGCCAGCCACCAGCGTTATATCTACTGTTTGCATTCCACCAGCGGTCGTGACTGCGCTTACCGTGACGCTACCTGTCATCGCTCCTTTCACGCTTGTTGTCGCGATTCCGTTTTGATCGGTCACCGCTGTTAATGACGTTAATGTGGCAGAGCCGCTTTTTAAGGCGAAGTACACAGTGAGACCTTCGATCAGGTTACCACTGCCATCCTCAACCGTTGCCTTTAAGGTACTTAAATCACTGTTGGTGGCGGCGATAGTCGATGGATCAGCGATAAAGCTAGCAACATGTGCGGTGCTTGAGTTGCCAGTGACTTTCACGGTTGTCTGTGTCTGTATTGTTACGCCGTTATGGAACGATGCAGTCACCGTATATGTACCGACTTTATTGCTGGTCAGAACGACCGGAGCCTGACCTGAAGAGTTAGTTCTCACTTTTCCGCCACTTAACGTCGCCCCTTCTGGCGTTACGCTAAAGTTGATGACCTGACCCTCCACTGGAGTGCCATTTGCAGAGGTTAGCGTTGCCGTCAGAGTAGTGCCTGTAGGGGCATAGACACCGATAAGCGGACTGGACGCCGTGAGTGTCAGTTTTTCATCAATAGCCTCCAGTTGTTTCTCAAGTGAGGCTCCATTCGCCAGGGATGCTTTCACCATATACGAACCGTTTCTTTCGGGCGTCATGGAGACCTCGGCTATACCATGCGTATCAGTAGAGACAATATTTTGGCTGATGGTCATGTGCTCTGGTGGCTCTGCACTGAATGTTACAGATTCATTAAGAATCGGGTTGCCAAACTGGTCGTTGACGTGAGCTTTAACTGCTACGTCTTGTGCGACCATTAGCTGACCTTCAGGTATCTCCAGACTGGTAATCGTTGCAGAATTAATATCTGCTTTTGCATTCAGTAATCGCGATATGACTTCAGTAGGTTTATCTGCCAGAGAGGCTGAAACTGTTTTCAGTCCGACTTCGGTGCTTGTCACAAGAATTTCAGCGAAACCCTGATCATCCGTTTCAACGCTGGTGCTGCTTAGCGTGACGGAGGTTCCGCGGAAATTAACTTTTATGCCTTCTACCGGGTTGCCGTTAGCGTCAGTGACGCTTGCAGTCATGGTCGCGCCCTCGGTCGTGCTGACGACGAATGAGTATACAGAGGTTAAGGAGGCTAGTGTTGCGGTACCAGCATCGGCAATCAAAGTCACCTGTTTCGTATCACTGACACCATAATTGTTCACGCTAACTGTCACGGGGTAGGTGCCGGATTTTGTACCGCTCAGTGTAACTTCAGCCTTGCCGTTGATATCAGTAATGGCGGAACCGCCTTGTCCGAGAGTGAAGCTTGCGCTCACGTCTGCCGGTAGCGTGAATGTCACCGCCTCATTGGCTAACGGGTTGCCGTTTCCATCAGTCACTGTTGCCTGAAGTGTGGTCATCCCAACGTTATTGGCGATAAAGTTGTCCTCGGTAACGTTAAGATTAACCTGCGCACTGAGCGTATCCGCAATAAAGTTCACCACCAACTGCTCACTCTTACCGCCAGTCATCGATGCTGTAACAGTATGAGCGCCTGCTTTTGTACCTTTCAGCGTGACTTTCGCTTTGCCTTCAGCATCAGTAATCGCTTTACCGCCATCGCTCAGCGTGAAGTTCGCCTTCACATCTTCCGGCAGAGTAAATGTTACTTCAGTGTTGGCTATCGCATTGCCCTCTGTATCAGCGACTGTTGCTGTTAGTGTCGTGAGATCGTTATTGTCGGCAATCAACGGATCCTTCGAGGCTGCCAGCGTGATTTCGGCATTCGCGACGTTCGGCACATAGGTCACTGTTTGTTGCATCGAATCGCCATTTTCGAGGGTTGCCGTCACTTGATAAACCCCGGCTTTTGTAGCGGTAAAGCTTGCGTAAAAATTGCCGTCGTGGTTGGTAGTATATATAGCGTTATTACTGGGGGTCACGCCTTCACTTGGTGATACTCTGAGGGTTACCTCCTGCTGGGGTACACCGTTGCCGTAATTATCCTTCACCTCAATATACAGATTGGTAGTGTCGCCTGCGGAGACTGTATCAAAAAGTGCCTGTAGCAAGGTGAGATGTGCCGTAGACGCATCAGCGTTGACATTAATTGATGTGCTAAGCGTGGAGCTACCATTTTCCAGACTGGCCTCAACGGTATCCGGTCTCGCTCCTGATTCTATCGAGGAGCGGGTATTGGTATAAGTGACGGTAGCCTTACCCTGTTCGTTCGTTACGGCTTGGCCGCCATTCGTCATTTCGGCAGAGTTTGTTCTGCTGGTGAAGTTCACAGTCACACCTTTCACCGGAAAGCCATTATTATCAACGACTGTGGCGGTGATGACGCTGCCGGAGCTGTTCTGCGGGGTACCGGCGATTATGCTGTCTGGGACAGGCGTCAACTCGATAATTTTTGCCGCTGCTGTGTCGCCAATAAAATGCACAGTTTTGTTGTCGCTGGCACCATTATTAGCCAGTGATGCAGTGACCGTCTGCTCACCAAAGGCAACGCCTGCGAGAGTGGCCTGCGCGATGCCAGACTCATTGGTATTACTTACTCCCGGGGTCAGGGTGAGTCCTGAAGAGGCTGAGCTGAATGTTACCGGAAGATTATTCACCTCATTGTCGAACTGATCTTTAACCGTTGCAGTTAGCGTTGCGTTATCGACGCCATTACCTGTGATCTCATCTTTTGACATCTGCAGGACAACCTGAGCCGAGGTTTTGTCCGCCACAAATGTTACCGGCTGCGAATCACTGGTATTGTTATTACCCAGCGTTGCGGTAACCGTATGTGTACCCGCTTTTTTACCTTTGAGCGTGACATGCGCTTCCCCATTGGCTTGGGTGATGGCAATGCCGTTATTTTCGAGGGTAAAGTTTGCCGCCACGCCCTGTGGCATGGTGAAGTTCACCGTTATTCCCGCCACCGGATGATTCGACGGATCTTTCACTGTTGCTGTCAGAGTTGTCTCATCCACGCCATTCCCAATGATTTCCGCTTTCGATGTTTGCAGAACGACAACCGCTCTGTCTTTATCCGCCACAAACGTCATTGGCTGTGTATCGCTGACATTGCTGTTAGCCAGACGAGCCGTGATCATATGCGTGCCCGCTAACGTGCCGGTCAGGGAGGCGATTGCAGTCCCGTTGCTATCCGTCATGCCTTTTCCGCTGTTGCTAATCGAGAACCGACTTGCGACGTCGTTTGGCACAGAGAAGGTGATTTCTTTATCTTTTAATGGGTTGCCATTTTTATCCTGCAAGGTTGCAGTCATATGTAGCGGAGCTGTGTTGGTGACGGTGATATCACCTGAAGGCACACTGAGGGTCAGGGCAGCAGTACTTTGATCACCGATAAAAATCACCTGTTGATTAGCCTGAGAACCAGAGCTCACAGAGGCCGTAACCCTATAATCACCATTTTTCAAACTGGTCAGCGTAGCTGTGGCGATCCCGTCGTGGCTATTCACTTCTGTTTGGCTCAGTTTCGCCTCTGCTGAATTAACATTGAAAGTGACCTTGACGTCATTGAGCAGGTTGCCTTTTGCATCCCGGACTGTCGCGGTCATTGTGGCGCTATCATTGCCGTCAGCGACCACTTCATTTTTCGACTTCTGCAGCTCAACCTGCGCGGTACTCGAGTCGCCGACAAAACTGACGATTAACGTTTGTTTCACGCCATTTTCAAGGGTGACTTCAACCGTGTTGTCTTCCTGCTTACTACTTTTCAGATCAAAAGTCGCCAGACCATTAACATCCGTTTTTGCGGTGTTTTGATTGTTGAAGGAAGTTGCCGATCCGCTTAATACCGCAAACGTGACGGTATGATCATTGATTGGGTTGCTTCCTTCATCAGCGACATTGACCGAGACGGTGTTTGCTGCATTCTCATTGGCGAGCACACCATTATTGCTGGCAGATAATGTCGCAATTTTTGCTGACTGCGGGTTGGCGTCGATGATAAAACCAGCGGTATGCAAATCTTCATTCCAGTTTTGCATTAATAGCTTCGCAGTAAGCCCACTGCCTTTGGTATAGGCGGTATAGGTTGCCTTATAGACGCCATCTGCGGTTTCTTTCCAGTCTGTAGTGACACCAGGTTTCACGTTGTCGATGCTGACTGCGTTATTCAGTTGCTGTTTTTGCTCCTTAACAGGTTTGTCATTTTCATCTCTCAGTTCTACCGTCACCTCGATAGGATTGCCGGAGAGATAACGGTCTTTATCAATTTTAATTGACGAGTGAGTTCGGGATGACGAAATAGAAATGATATTCACCACGGCGGGGGCTTTAGCCGCATCCACACCATTCAGCTGTGGCATCAGCGTCAGCGTGCCAGACATCGCTCCTGTGGTCAGGATCTGGGTATAGCTTCCGTCACCATTATCTTTCCATTCAGAAAGGGTGATGTCCTGAACTCCTTCGTGACGCGTCGAAAGCACCAGCCCGATAACAGGATTACCTGCTGCATCATGAGCAATAAAAGTCAGTGTGGCGGTTGAATGGGAATCCGCGCTCAATGTTTGGGTACTTAACGATACCGAGGAATCTTTCTGGCTTAGCGTAGGTGCCTGAACGACCACCATGCTTTGTTCACGATTCGACAAATTGCCTTTGACATCTTCAGCGGTGACTTCAATCGGCCAGGTGTTATCGGTTTCTGGCGTACTGGTGAACCGGTAAGCCGGCAGGGTAACCAGAATATCTTTACCCGTTGTGACCACTTTGCCACCGGCAGCTTCCAGAGCGGTGGCTTCGACGTTATAGCCTTTCAGGGCATATTTGGTTTGTAGCGACGAAACCAATGATTTCACTTCTCCTGACTTCCCTGTCACGGGGTCTGTCAGGGTCAGGCGAACCAGTTCTTTTTTGCGGTATTCCAGAACGATGTTGTTGTTGCGATCCACCAGATCATAACGGCTGCCTGCAAGGCTACGCCGTGCAGCGACTTCGTTCGGGTCAAGCTGTTTCTGCATTGCGCTGCCAGGTTGCCAGGTAAAATCGACGGCAAAACGGGTGTCATTTTCGCCCTGTTTACCCTGGCGTTGCTCCGCGCTGAAGGTCATCAGCGGGAAGGGGGTATAGTTAAGTCCAGCGGTTATGGTATGAGGATTACTTTGCCGATCGTCTTTATCGAACAGGGCCACTTCATCGCCATAATACTGTTCATAGACCAGTTTACCGCCAAGGTGCGGCCAGGCGGGTAGCCAGCCTTCTGCGCGTACATCCCAGCCATTGGCCGGGCGGGCTTCATAATCGTTGTCCAGCTCAGGTGCGCTGCGCCAGTTGGTCAGTGGCAAATAGCCGTTACTGCTTAATTTTAGATAGTCGCGCCAGTACTCCGCGCCAATGCCGGCGCGGGAGTGGTAACGGCTAAGATCGTGGTCGAAAAAGAAGTTGATGCCCGACATCCATGTGGGAGTGAAATGACGCCAACCTAAGCCGTTGTTAATCTGCGTACGCTCGTCAGTACGATGGAGAGTATGCTGACTGAAAAAGAGATTATCAGGCGTTTCATACCACGGATGGAGAAAATCGAACTGGGAGTTCTTCAGGCTAAAATCTTCATCCACGCCCAGCGTGATTCTTGCGGTACCGAAGCGGCTTAACCAGTCTGTCATTGCGCCTGAAGCCTGAGAAGAGGCCCATCCACGCGCCATATTTGCCGCTTGCTCGCTGTTCATATCTTCGGCGAGCAGAGACCCGATTGGCTGTGAAGTACTGGCTATCTGTTGCTCAAGGTTGCCACTGCTATTACCCGGTGGCGGGGTTAAATTATTTTCACTAACTTGTGCCGGGACATCCAGTTCATCACCCTGGCGGACATTATCAAAACCTCGAGCAAACGTACGAAACTGGTTGAGTTTGCGTAACTCAGCCACCGAAATACCGAAACGTTCGGCAACGCTTTGGGCCGATTCCAGCGCTCCAAGGGTGTAGGGCACCGTATTGGCATTTGCAATGGCAATTTGTGCAGGAACTGGTTGTTGGGTTGCGGTGTTTACCACACCTTGTGCTGCCGCAGCCATAGGGAACGCAAGTTGAGTTATCAGGCAGATACCCGCAGTTAAGCGGCGTAGTTTAATTCCCATCCCGCATAAGATTTGTCGGTCATTTATTTCTTCTCCACTTCTCTTCTTCGTAGCCATGCTTACCTTCCCTGAACGAGCTAACATAAATGCGCCCTTTCTAGCACAGCGAAAAAATGTAAATCCTGATAGCAATATGATTGAAAATTAATAACTTTTCGTTAGGCAGTTTTGGGTGTGAGTTGCAAGAGGGGAGACTACTGAATAACTCAAGTTTTATAATCGAGGGGAAAATGGTGATGGCGTTCATAGCAAAACGCCCTCAACCATAAAGGTCGAGGGCGCTTAAGATGTTAAAAAACCGCTATCCGTTAAAAAGCAATGTTCAACTAAGGTCAGTGACATTGCGCTAAAAAAGCGAATTTTTAGAATTTGGCTCCTCTGACTGGGATCGCCGTAGCCATTAACTGGCTGATTGGTAAGCTAAAACAAAAAATTGAGATTGTCAAGACCACCAGACTGACCACCTTTTGTTTGACTGATAAATGCTAAATCAAAATTTTCCCGGTGATCGGAGTTATGGAGCAAAGAAACCATCGGAAATAGATGAGCTATCAGGAAAGAAACCGTGTTCGGACTGCTTATATTCACTAGGCTGAATATCTGGAGGAACGGAGCGAGATGAAGCAGTGGTGGGCGGATTATCTTGATGCAAACAACGACGGGTGTGTTTCGACTTACCAGTATGCCCGCCGCCTGAAACAGACGTCGTGATACAATTGACTATCTGTGCTCAGACTTATTATTAGTGCCAATGATACATGATTCCTTTACCGCTTTATGGGGTAAAGGAATTAATATATAAATAGGTCCATAATTTTAATAGTAAGGTGTTTATTGTAACGGGACCGATTCTCATTTAATTTGTGTCAATTTAGTCAATGGTAAAACTATATTACTTCCTTCAGGACAGCCACAGGCAACAACATCCTCTTCAAGAGCAATCGCTATACCATTAATAAATTGTTGGTGTGGCCCTTTGGCAACAATATCACCGATACCTTTTTTACAGGCAGGACAGGATGCCTGCATACCTATAAGAGCAACGGGGTTGCCATCGTTTGTAACGATATCTATTCCCAGTAAAACTTTTCCACCTGTAGATGTTGGTGATGATTTAACTATAACTGCACGCATAATATATCCCTTACAATAAATGTTATTGTTACCATTTGTTATTCATAATCCTCTGTCTTTCTTTTTCTAACAACTTTTTCTTTTGGTATTTATCAACACCTACATGTGTGTATAAATCATTTTTGCTGATAGTGTTGACTATAAATAGGAATAATTTCCTTCGATCTAACTTTACAGGATATTTTGATGACGGTATTGCCGCAATTTCGCCAGCCTTCTGCCCATCACGAGTGGCTTCATCATCATGTGTTTGATCTCCTGAAAAAATATCCATATGCGCATATCTGATCATTGTATCAGGTCCAACTTCCAGCTGATAACCTACTATCCCCCAGTTTAAATTTGAAAATCCCTCATTACTATAAATACGACCATCATTGCCAATACGCATCATGGCACCATACAGTGTATTAATTGGAGCTTTGAAATCATAAATGCTAATGTTTGACTCTCCCCATTTTACATTATTAGAGTCTTTCGCTTTTTTGCTTTCAGATATCCAATAGTCCTTATCATATAAATCAACGCCCCAGTCTCCAACGATCCACTCACCATCATCAATATATTCGGCATCAAAAGAACTATCATTCGAATCAATAGATACTCCCATAACGCCTAATTTTCCCAATGCATTTCGATCGCCACTTTTAATAGCATCATGCATTTCTTGTAGTGGTTCAAAATTTGGAGTGGTATATTTTTCGACCAAATCTAAAAAATAAGAGATAACACTTTGAGAAATTTTCAAACTAATATCAATAATATGTTTAGTAGTTTTCCCGTCAGATTCGTCATGCTTATATTCAGAAATTTTATCAATAATTATCACTCCTTTCCAGTAACCGTTACGAAAGAAAGCCGCACTTGCAAATGGATCTGCCCATATAACCAGTGAATATGCTTCATTATATTCAGACTTTGTGATCGGAAACTCCAATGGCATTGGAGACTGAGCACTTACTTTCCATTGTTGGGCACACTCTCCTTCAAACATAACAGAATTTTTTTCTACCGTATCCATCTTGTGTAAATCGGGAGTGACAGGTAGTTTGTTTTTATGCTCTTTTTCATTATATAAGCAATAATTTATCCCAATTGCTGCTTTGCCAAAATCAGTGGTGTTAGGTAATGGCAGTTCTCCTGCGTCCAGTGTAATTCTGAGTACCCAACGCTCTTTTATATCTCCGATATTGCTACTGAATATATTTCCCATAAAAACTCCATTATTAATAATCAGCGATACCGCCGGTCTTCTTCAAAACCCATACGATGAAAACTCCAGTAATAGTAATTAAGTCCCGGAGGGTCTACTCTTAAAACAATATACGGAGACTGATATTCGCAAAACATTTTTGACTCCAATATTGATATAAACCACAAACTATAAAAAACGTTCATATAACGATTTTCCTCATTACCATAGGAGCTACACCCCCAGGTTAATGTATTATCCCGTAATATCACTTCCATTCGGTATGTTGCATTTTCAGGTACAATTTCATCTAATGCCCTACAGATGGCAATGCGCATACCGACTTCAATACACAGCACAAAAGATAGCAGTATAAGTAGAATTTTCTTCATTTATTCTGCCTCAATATTAACTTTAGGACTTTTTATCAATACTTCATCACTACCATTTATTATTACTTTCACTCCAGTAAATTCTATCTGACCATCATTAGTTAATGTTACGGATGCGTTTCCTGTATGTAGTTCTATTCTTTCAGTTGCCTGAACCAGTTTCATGCCACCACAGATTTCCTTACTATTCCCCGATGATGTGAAGTTAAGTAATGTACCCGCGTTGATTGAAATCATCGCCCCGGCATTAATTATTTTTGCACCAATAACAGAAGTGGTGTCTGTCATGTTAATATGTTCCATCCGACTTCCCTGTACCAGAGTGGTCATATTCCCCACACCAGTTAAAAGACCATGAGAACCCGCTGAAAAGGCCATTTTTTTTAATAACGTTGCAGCATTATCCTGAAACCTCGTCAGATCCATACTATGATACCCATCAATAAATCCGCGCCCTATGGATAGAATATAATCGCCGCCGATATTGGTACTCTGCGTTCCACCAACCTGCATCACCTGGCTTTCATCCACCAGTACAGCACTGTTACCCTGTACCTTGTCCACAGAATGCCGTTTGGTCAGGCTGGTGCGGTCATGGTTGATAATATGATTCATATCCTTCTGCGCATGAATATAAACCTCTTCCTGCCCGGTCATATCTTCAAACCGCAGTTCATTAAACCCGTTCCCTTTATATGTTTTTGAGCGAATCGTTGTTTGTGTTCTGGTTAGTGGCAGGTTTCCTGGCGAGCGGTTATCCTGATGATAGGTTCGCCCGACGATAATCGGCTGATCCGGATCACCGTTCAGGAAGTCCACGATCACCTCCTGACCCACTCGTGGGACAGCCAGATAACCAAAACCCGCGCCAGCCCACGGCTGAGACACCCGTATCCAGCATGAACTGTCTTCATTCGCTTTGTGATAGCGATCCCACAAAAATTTAACTCTCACCCGACCGTGTTCGTCACAAAAAATTTCTTCCCCCTCTGGCCCGGTGACTACCGCTGGCTGTGGACCATCCACTTTCGGTTTGGGTAGCGGTGAAGAGCGCCAGGTTTTATCTGCGGGTATCGCCTGAAATTCATTTACCAGCGTGGTGCCGTCTTTATGTGTTCCCGGTGCGGCCTGCGGTTGCTCGCCATGCAGTTCACTTGCCACTACCTGCCAGTCCCGGTTCAGATCATCGGCAGGGTGCTCAGTCAGTGTAAAACGTGCTCCCGGCCACAGCTTTGGCGAATTACTGCTCCCAGATGCCGTTTCAGCATCGTTGCGCCATCCCTCTGTCTGATAGCGGACAAAATCCTTTCCATGTTGTTCATCCTTGAAACGGCCCGGGTAATCCAGCTTTTCATACTGGTTGCGCTGCCCGTTGAGACCGGGTGCATCATTACGGTAACGGGCCTGCCAGTGGGGGGCTTTAAAGGTGTAATCTTTGGTGATGACATAAGCCGGGCGGATCTGTGCGCTGTAACGAAAGCGGTTGATAGACTCGGTGAATGTGCCGCGGGGCTGCGGATTGAAGGGGACAGGAAATGCCTCCGGCAGGCAGACTACGCGATCACAAAATACCAGCTTTTGCCGGGAGCCTTTTTGGGCATGTTCCTCATAAAAAAAGATGCCTTCCTCTGCAATCAGTCGGCAGAGAAACTCATAGTCGGTTTCGCCGTACTGCACGCAAAACTCCCGCGCAGGATGCATTTCATCGAACAGGTATGCTGTATCTCCCACCCGGTTATCATCAAGCAGCCGCTGAATAATGCTCTGGATATCCTGCTGCTGAAAATGACGAAAATTCTGCCGCAGGCTGCTGCGCCAGAGCGGGGGGCGAACCGTCAGGCTGTAGCTGGTTTTTCGCCCGTCATATTCACCGCGTTCAAATCCGGCGATCAGTCCTGTCACATAGCGTAACGGTGTGCTGCCCTGCCAGATAGTTAATTGTGCCGTCTGTTCCAGTAGTGTACTGGCTTTCAGGGTGGTCCGTTCACTGACCGTATTAATTTCCAGCGTAAACAGAGAGAAGTAGGATTGCGAGAGGTGAAAGCGAGTGACGGCAAAGGTTTCAGTGGGCTGACCATCCACATCAACAGTAAACCGAAGACCTGTCTGTGACATAAATATACCCTCAACAAAAATTTCGCCAGGGGAAACCAAATGTCAGTGTATTTGTGAGAATGTAATTTGTTTGTTACTTGGCTGACTTATTTGTTATCACCAGACGTTAGGTTAATTAATGGAATCATCCTCCACTATAGCGTATTGTCAAGCCATAAATTTACAGATTAATCATTCCGTAAAAATAATACCGGAACAGTTCATCCGTTCTTCTGACTCTGTGATAACCTGTTGTGGCTGAAATATTATTTCTCAGGTACAGAATCAGATAATATAAACCACATACATTCACTGGAGTTATATTATGACATCTGGAGAAGATTACTACCGGGAAGAGCTGGACTATATTCGCAGGTACGCCAGATTACTAGCGCGGGAAAACCCTGACCTGAAAAACTTTCTCGGTGATAAAGATGTAGACCCGGATACAGAACGACTGATGGGAACATTTGCCTTTCTTTCCGGCAGACTACGCGAAAAGATTGAAGAC
>ERZ773164.631-NODE-631-length-40880-cov-3.785230_pt1 | contig 40880 bp, 42 predicted proteins | sample MGYA00511917_ERZ773164 | MGnify/ENA primary metagenome ERZ773164 (study PRJEB29015, sample SAMEA2737847) | human gut metagenome | biome: human gut; feature: human-associated habitat; material: faeces | place: China | collected 2012 ...
TGGGAACAATCCAACAATGTTCTTTCTTTGATTTCGGTCAAGGGCGTCAGCGGTGGCCTTCAAATTAATGATGGGTATAAATTTAGACTGATTGGCACAGAGACGGATGCCCCTTTAACAGACGGCCCGGTTGTTATTAATAACGGCGGTACGTTCGAATTGGGACAAGAGGGTGAGAGCGGCGAACTTAAAGGTACGGTAGGAGATGTTGCAGCCGAAAAAGGATCGACCTTGAATGTCAACGGTGGTGAATACACTATTGAAAAGTATGCTTCCCGCTCCGGAGAAGCCAATCTGAATAACGCAAAGGTTGATATTAAACAATCTGGAAATTTAACCGTCAATAATTTCACTTCTTACGATTCAACCATTGAAAACGCCGGTTCACTTACCCTCGGAACGTATTCAACAACGGAAGGGAGTACTGCCAATGTAGTCAATAACTACAAGTCCTTAACTCTGACTCAAAGTTTGAATCTGAACGGCGGAAGATTTGACAACAGAGGAACTGTTGACGCTACAGAAGGAACATTAGTCATATCCGGCGCGTTTAACAGTCAAGGAACAAGTGAGTCAGACGCAGTCGTCAACGCAAAATCCATTACTGTCAGCAGTGACGGTGTTGTAGGTTCAGGTTTCTACAACAATTACTCCAAGGTTGTAGCTGAGGAAATCACCTTCTTGTCCGGCGATTCCATCCAAAATGACAAATCAGGCTCAGTGGAAGTCACTAAGTTAAATATCACTCCCACGGAAACAGGAAGTGTCTCTTATACTAACCTCGGAACGACAAAGCTGTCCGGCTTGCAAATTTCCCAAAAGGGTGATTTTGACAACGAAGGTACCCTGACGGTTGTTGGAAATGTAGCTGTACAAGGAGAAATCAACGGCTTGCTGAAAAACAAGAAAGGAGCTGTTGTTCAGAGTCAAGACAATGGCAGACTCACGGTCGGTTCCGGCGGTGCAATCGACACTAGGAACGGTGAAATCAACGGCATTGACCTTGCGGTAACCGGAACAGGTTTCGGCGAAACGGCTGACAGACCACAGGCAATTCTGGCAAACAACAACTCCAAGATTGCACTGAATAATTTTATTGTTAATGCAACAAACAAGGATGATGTAGTCCTAGATTTCATCACTGCATCAACGTCGAGGAATCTTGTTCCGACATTCAAGAACATGAATGTCATTTCCGGAACTCTGAAATTTGGAAATCTGTCCAACGCCGATGGCGCATCCAACGGTGATGTGAATGTAGGCAACGCAGGCGTTGTTTCCTTTAACAATGGTGTCTTGTTGTCCCTTATCAACAGTGGCAGCGTTACGGCGACCGGGACATTCAACACGCCCATTGGCATTAACCACGGAAAACTTACTGTTGCAGAGTTTATTTCCAACGAAGGAGATAAATTTACCAACAGCGGCTCTTTTGAGTTAACCGGAACACAGACTCCTGTTATTAACGGTCAGTTTACTAATGCCATGGGCACCATTTCCGGCAAATGGAATACTCTTTCCGTAGGCTCAACAGGCGAATTTGTTAACCAGTCAGGAGCAATTGAGTTCACAGAAACCGGATTCGAGGCCGGAGGCCAATTAACCCTGAAAAGTGATAACGTCTTCCTCGGTTCTTTGTTGAACGGCGGAGCCGGAGCCGTCGTCAACTTTGAGGGAGGTATGGTCCATGTTGACAACGGCTGGTTTGACGGAGCTACCTTGAACTTTAAGGACGGCCACTATAACTTAGCGGATATAACATCTGCCCAGGGCTCGTTCGGGAACAACACTGTAAATATCGGCAAAGAGGGAGAAGTGTTCCCGACACCGGGTGAAAATAATCATATTGACAGCGACTCTTTGAACGGTTTTGCAAGTGTGAAGGTAGCTCACTTGGTTTTCGATTCCGTTGTGAATGTCAACGGAGGCGGTTTGTTGGAAGCCGGGACGATTGATTTCACTCAGGGCGACAAGACGCTTACTTTAAACGGCGGCGCACTTCAGACTTCGATGAATCAGCTCTTTAAGAAGCCCGCCAACACGCAGGGCGGCTTAAATGTTGATAGCGGAGCGAACATCGATATTCCTGGAGACTACTTTAGTCTTCCTGAAATTACGGACTTTGTAGACGGAGTGAAGGATACGGGCAAACTTGCCTTCGGAGATAACGGCGGTCATTTGGTTTTTGATGACTCCGAATACAGCGGTCAAAACGTTTCGAAGGCTGCAGAGCTTATTGCAGGAATCTCAGGTGGTAAAGACGTAACGGTTAATTTCACCGGTAATTTCTCCGACAGCACCGATTTCAATCTGACAAAAGCCGAGAATTTGCTCTCCAGCGGAATTGACGGTGTCTCTCAACCGGGCGTCATTCTTAGCACAGTTACACTGCACAATTACTTTGACGGAGAGACTCTTGACAACAGCAAAGGCCTCGTAATCGGCGAAGCAAGTGCCTCTGCTGATGCCAATGTTTTGAATGTTCCCAATGCTCTTGGCTTCATGAATATCGCGAATGCAGGCTCCGTAACGGTTGAAAGCGGTAAGCAGCTTATTCTTGTCGGTTCCGACACCGGCGGTCAGCTTCTTGTTGACGCAGCTGATGGCGGAACGGCCAACGTAAATGGAACGTTAACCTTAGGCAGCAAATTTGTTGGCAACACCTCAGGTTCCATCAATCAGGTGAATGTATCGGCAGACGGAAATCTTAATATTGACAACGGTACATTTGAAGTTACAAATCTCGAGGTGGCAGGCAAAGTAAATGTTGCTCAAACAGGCGATCTGACGCTTGGTTCTGTTGCCGGAGAAGGTCTGATTCAAAACGGCGGAAATCTCAATTTTGCTGAAGCAACAGGCGATGTGAACTTGAACGCTCAGTATGTCGGTGATAAAGGCTCGAAGTTGGATGCCTCCAAGGTCGCTAACTTGGTTGTTTCTTCCCTGATTTCTGCCGGCGAGAACCTGTATAAGAAACTCACCGTTAATGGCGAAGCTTCCAATACAGGTACGGATACCGGCGAAACTTTGAGCGTTGAAGAAGCAGGAAAATACTCCAACGGCGGAGAAGCCAAATGGACAACATTAGCCGGAAAGGGCAACGTTAACAATTCAGGACAATTAACAGTTGCTGACGATATCAGCGGATTCGAAGGTAGGTTGGAAAATACCTCCGAACTTATCCTTGGTAAAGCTGAAGTTCAGACACCGATGACCCTTAACGGTACGATCGTCAATAAAGGCAATGCAACTTACGCCAACTTGGAAGTTGCGCCCAACGGTCAGCTTGAAAACCAAGCCGGAGGAAAAGAGAACGGTTACGGGCTTATCGTCTCGGGAAACTACGCAAATGCTGGTGAGGCAACCTGGAACAGTGTAGAAATTCAGAGCGGCGCAAACGTCAAAAATACAGGAACTTTAAATGTTAAGGACTCTGTGGCTTGGGCCGATACGTTTAACAACGACGGATCATTGATTCTGGGTTTTGAAAGTCCGAAAGATGCGATGACTTTGGATGGCACTTACATCGGAAGCGAAACTTCTCGTTTGGATGCCACAAAAGTTGAAACTCTAACGGCTGCGTCAAATATTAGATCTAAGGGTCAGGCGGACTACAAGAATCTGTTGGTAGCAGAAAACGGTTCTGTAATTAATGACGGAAAAGAAACCGGTGCATTACTCACTGTTAAGGGTTCCTATAACAACAGCGGAAGCGCTTCTTGGGATTCAGTGACGGTGGAAGGTAAAGCCGAATCCAGCGGAACACTTGTTGTGAAGGATGCCATTACCGTTGTTGGCGGTGGCGAATTCGTCTCGCTGGCTTCCGGTCAGAATGAATTCGGAAAATTAATATCCGAAGGTAAGGTTGACCTGACGGGTAATCACAGCATCCGTGAACTAAGTCTCTCAGGTGATCATGAGTTTGACTTTAATAACGGTGTGTTGAAAGTAACGCAAGCTGAATTGAAGGGCGGTTTGATTACAGCCGGTTATACCATTGCGCGTGCTGAGGCACCAACATCCCTTCAGTTTGATTCCTTGCACACACCTGTTGACGCAGTTGTAGCTTTCAATGCAGGAACTTCCGTCGGTTTCGGTGAAAACAGCCTGAGTAAAGTTGCCGCATTCCGTCAGGATAAGGGCCATACCGGTTCTGTTGCGGTTGTAAGTAAAGGTGTTCAATTCGGTGAAAATGGTGCAATGTACATCGGTGCAGAAGAAAGCGCTGTTGACGCTACGGCTAAATCCGTGGTGTTTGCCGGAAATTCCGCAACCATTGTCAATGTCGGTCAGGTTTATCAGAAACCCGATGCAGCCGCCTTCATTCTCAACGGACAGAAGCTTGTTGTAGACAATGGTGCTTCATTGGTGCTGTCTGATATTCACGAGAACGGCGAATATAAGATCGTCTCCGGAGCTGATTTGACTGCCAATGTCAACGGCTCCGATTGGACAGGCGGTTGGACAGGCGAAAACCTCTACGCTTGGGATGAAGGTTCGGGGCTCGCGTATGAACTTGAGCTGCGTCACGACTCTTCCAATGTTTGGGTTAGTGCCACGATTTCCGATGTGAGGGAAGCCTATCCGGATATTGACATTGATAACATCGCGAACGACTCCATGCGGGATCCGGACTCCAACTTTGTGAAGACGGTTTTGAAGGATAAGGATCTGACAGTCGAGGGCAAGACAAAGATTATCAACTCTGTCTCGAACCTGGCATTTGCAGGCGGAGCCCTCTCCGTTGCACTTAATGACCTCAATACCGCTTTAGCCTCTGTCGAGGATCGTGTATCCATGAAATCGGATGCCTTTACTCATGAAGGTTTAATGCGGGATTGGGACAAGGGCAACAACCTTTGGATCGATGTCATCGGCGGCAAACAGAAATACAAGAGCCTGTCTTCCAGCGGTATTAGCAAAGCCGGTTACGACACTAACTCCTACGGTTTTGTCTTGGGCTTTGATCATAAGCTCGGAGGTAAATCGGTTGTCCTTGGCGGTGCGTTCAGCTATGACCACGGTTCTTTGGACTCTACCGGCGATGTGCTTAAGACGAAGAACAAGTACAACTCATTTGGTGTTCACGCTTATGGCGCCTGGTCTCCCAGCTCAAAACTCAACGTCGTGGGAACGGTTTCTTATATGCACAATTCGTCCGATATTGATCAGACGATAAATGCAGCAGGCTTTAACAAGGCTAAAGCCGATGTAAGCACCAATATGTTCTCTCTTGGAGTTCGTGCTGAATCCACACTGAAAGCCGGTAACGTGAATATCGTTCCTCATGTCGGTGCCCGATACATCTTTGCCAAGGGCTCCGGTTATGACACCAAGGTGGACGGTAAAAAGGTTTGGAGCACCTCTATGGATGCGACAAATACAGTGCAGTTCCCGGTCGGTGTTGCTTTGAGAGGCGACATTCAGACGAGTAAAGCCTGGAACATTCGTCCTCAGCTGGATGTGACACTTATTCCGCAGGCCGGCAATGTGAACCAGAAAGCTAAATTGCGCAATACTTTCGGCACGACAGACCGAGTAAACGGCGAATTTACCGGTCACTTCGGTACCAACGTCAATATCGGATTGCAGGCTGATAAAGGCCCGGCAACTATCGGTTTGCGTTACGGCTTTACCGGAGGCACCAAAGGCAAAGTCGATCACGGTCTGAAACTGGAAGCTCGTTATCGCTTCTAACCGATTGCAGAGCTGAAGGTTCCCGGCGGAGGCGGGTGGATTAGGGATCAAACTCCGCCGGGAAGCCGACAAGCCAGAATTAATCGATTTGACACAAGCAAATTGCTTTTTTAAGGAGTAAAGGACTCCTTAAAAAAGTAATTCGAATGGCAACGAGGGCGAAGTGTTCAATCGCAAAAGACAATGACGGCCAGAAGGTCAATGTTAAGAGAACCCGAATTATTTGAATTCTGAAGCGCAAGCAATTTCAGGTGAAAAAGGAAAGTAAACGGTTGAGTAGGCCGGAAAAATAAGCAATGGAGCAGCAATGCAGGAGTTACAAATAGTCTTGAGAAACGGACACGCGTTTTGTGTCAGGAATAATGACACAAGTCACACAGTGTCCGGAGAATTTCAAAGCTTCTTAGACGAATTTCGACTAAGTAAAGGAGTAAATGCAGATCAAATTTATAGCTTCGTCTCACCTAAGTTGGTGGTCCGGATGTCCGAAGTAGTGATGGCTTCTGTGGTTTTTCTCAAAAAAGAAGAACAAACGGAAGAAGACGATAAATGTCGGACGTTTAACGCAACCACTTTGAAAGTTATGAATTAGCCGGTTCTAGTCCTAGAGAAAGGGGTAACGCCTTTTCAATTTGTAGTAGTTAGACCAAAAAGATTCTGAGCGGTCTCCTCGGGGCTAATCAGAAGGTCGGGGCATGAGGCTGAAAGGTTTCATGCCCAATTTTTTTCAAACTCATCAAACCGGTTCTGAAAAGAAAGAATTTTCACTGAAAGGGCGCAAACGCAATAATCATAGGTCAAAGAAAAATAGCATGCAAACGGGTATCCGATTTGGAGAAAGGTGCAGGTTTTGGTTTCAGATTAACAGGTTGAAAAAACTAATAATTATTCAACCTAAGTTTATTTTTTACTCAGTGGAAATTAAACAAAGGAATTCAATATGAGAAAGAATATTATTGCGGCGTTAATTATATTTTTAATGACAGTTGCTGTTACAAGTAGCGCTTCATCTTCGGATTTTCAAAATTATCTTCAATCGTTTTTCGATAAAAATGTTGAAAGTCTCAGTAAGTCTTCTTTTTCGGATTTCATTGCTGTTTTCCGAAATAACTCCGATGAATTAAATCAGCTGTACAGTGAAGGATTACCAAAGGCAGAAATAAAAAAGAACTCTAAATTATTTAAAGATGCTGGTTTTCTCGTTATCGAAAAGAATGGAAGACTTTTTTCATATCCTGACTACGCCAGTGTAATGATAGTTCCCGGAATTGATAAAAAATGGAAAGATTATTTATCGCTGCAAATAAAATTAAAACCTCGAGAAAACAGAACGCCTGAGCAGATTCGAAATCTGCTGATCAGTATCGACGGTTTCCTAAAAAAGAATCCGAATTTTCCTGATAACGACTTCTTGAAAACCCAATACCTTCAACTTTCCATAGCTTATCTGCTTGAAGATGACAGGCAGGTAGGAGCAGACAATAAGTATAAAAAAGAATATTTGGACAGTTATAAGAAACTATTGAAGAGAAATTCATCCCTTTCAGTCGCTCCGATTATCAGTGAGTTTGTGAAATCGTTGGAGGAGCGAGACTACGAAACAGATTATGGTTTTATGAGGGGACAAGAAAAGGTCTATACGCAGAAAATATCAGCTCAACTTGGTCTGGGAGAGTCAGCAGAGCGCATGTTCACACAAAAGGCAGTTATTGAGAAAACCCGACAAAAGGACGAGCCTACTCCAGCGGCCGAAGAAAATGAAACTATCAATCAATCCCAATCGCTCCCAGCAATAAATTTGCCGGTCGGGAAAAATAGTAAAGGTAATTCCGAATCTTCCCAGACTACGGCCTCCGACACTGACCGCAAACCTAAAAGTGAAGAAGAGAGTTATCAAGCGGATAGCTCCGAAGCTGACGTGAGAAAACCGGAGGCTGGAAAGGTAAATTCAGAAAACGAAGTACCTACTCAGGCCGACGTACAAGCTCTGTTAGGCAGGCTAAAGAAAGAACCTCATCATGAGTTTTCACCTCTTGAAACTCTGCAGATGTACGGTGAGTTAATGCATATAAAAAAGGCTGAGTTCAAGGATTTTAAATCATGGCTTTCCTTATTTAATAACCGCATTAAAGAGTATGGGTGTTTTGTTGTACCTGAAGAATCGGAACAATTTATGTGGCGAGGCGGAATTGTCCGTGATGAGGAACAAGTTGGAAAATGCTCCTCAGCCTCTGCACGACTAAGTTACGACAAACTTTCCAATAAATCGATATGTAGGTACGCCTGTATAAGTACGAAAGCTCTGGAGAAATCCGACAGAATCATTAATCCACACATTCGTTTTAGTAGCGTCCGCCACAAAGGAGACCATGCTGCTATTTCAGCGGGAGCAATAATCGGTAAAGCCCTCGATGACTCAATAGGGATACAGGCTTTGGGCTATAAGCCGACGACTTTGTATTTTTTTAATAGCATCGGGTTCAACTTATCGCAGGAGGATTTGGATAAACAAAAAAAACAAAGTTCGCGTTTTGGAACGGATACCTATTGGGTTTCAGAAAATCCGAAGCTGCCTGTATTTGTTAAATCTAAATTTAAAGCTAACTTGGATGAAATTCTTTTAACAGAGGATTTTATGGAACAAAGAAATACGGATAAGGCTTTATATGAAGCCAGTGTTGCTTTGGAGAAAAAAGAAAAAGAAGAAAAAGAGAGACTTGCAGAAGAGAAGAAAGTACATCTTGAGCAAGAACAGAAGAAAATAAAGGAACTTGCTCCAACTTACAAAGGTGAATTTCTTGGAGTATTTACGCCCGGTGAAACTTCCGAGGCATTATTTGAAGAGGTTCTTAGGCTAAGAGGTTGCGAGTTTTATTTTGGGCGACCGAGAAAAGAAGGTAGTGCGGAAGCTTGCTTCAAACTTCCCTATGGAGATGTCCACTTTAGTTTTGATAGAAACAAGGTAGCGTCTAAAGCAATTATCACAATAAGAGGAGACAAGGCCATTAAGGCTTATCTCAACCAATTCTCGAAAAAATTTGGCCAATTTAATGAGGAGACAATAAAAGGTAAACCCGAAATAATCAAGACTCGATACATATGGAAGACGCCAAAGTTAGTAGTGACGATTGATGAAACATACGCAAATCGAAAGGCACTCCCTGCTTATTTGGCTTCTCAGTTAACGGATGAGGAGATGAAGGCAGACGCTCGCGGTATCGTCACCGTGTGCTCAGTGACGGCTCATGAAGAGGCCAGAAAAAAAGAGTTGGAAGAAAAGAAACAACAAATGCAAAATTTTCAAAAACTTTTTTAGTACAAACTATTCTTAGATGAAGATAAGAAAGGAGAAAAATGATGAGAAAAACACTAACGTTGTTCGGAATGTTGATCCTCTTTGGCTCTTTATATGGTTGTGGACACGTATCCAACACGGTTCTTACTGATGAAGTTCTGCTGGACAAGGCTGAGATGGCTACTGGAGTGAGACAATCTGAATTAACTCTGATTAAAAGAGAAGGGTCGATAGATTCTGTTGAATATTCAGTTGAAACAAAAGATGGCGATGTCTATCGCTGTTACTTTACTTCCTTAGTTGCTATAAATTCAGATGCAGTTTGTAAAAAATCAATACAAGCAAAAAATTTAAGGGGACTAAAAGTTCAATAAAGCAGAACTCAAAGAAAGAAAACCAAAAATGTAATGCTTTACTAAGAGCAGCCGGAAAGTGTTAACACCCTTACCTAATACCTCTTTCATAAGGGTTATGACTTGTTAAATATCAAATTAAGAGTTTTGGGAATTTTAATTCCCGCCTATTTGCTTTTGTGTGGTTGTGGCGCTCCTTTTAAAGATGAAGTGTTATTGGATAAAGCCGCAACAGCACTACAATTGCCTCACGATAATCTAAAATTGATAAAGAGAGAGGACTCAGCGGACATAGTAGAATATCTCGTTAAGACAAATGTTGGCAGGTTGTATCTTTGCTATTTAGATTGCATATTTTGGGGTGATTCCCAAGCGGTTTGTAGACAAATTGGGCAGAAAATGTAAACATCCTCCTATGAATATGACATTGGCTCGACGTTTGTCCGTTGAGCCGATCTGTTTGCCGTGCCACAGGCACGCTTGTTTTCCGTTGTTTCGAGGAGTTCTTGATACTGATGCTGCTAGGAAGGATTAAATCCGCTTTGGATTTTTCGGAGTTCTTCGATCGGGAGGTCGCTAATTTCAGCGATCATCTCAAGAGACATTTGTCCGAGCTGAATTAATTTTGTAGCCATTTCGGCTTTCCCTTCAGCCTTTCCTTCGGCCCTATTTCTATTGGCGATAACCAGCTCAATGCCGGAAAGCTCGCGCTGTCCCTCAGCGGTTTCTTTGAAAAAAGCCATGCGGTCGGCTAAAACTTCGTTTTTCATTTGATCAGCTCCTGTACAGAAAAAGTCATTCATTAAGTTCCCAATGGCGTCGTCTCCTCGGTATTCACCGTTGATGAAAATGATATGGGTTCCGTCTCCGAATGGCGATTTGTCTTCAAGATACAGCCTTTCGATTTGATAAGCAGGGAGTCCCTTTCCCCGATAGTCCTTCTCAGTAAAAAATATGACATAGGTCTCAGCGAGAGCATCGAAACCGGAGTTCGTTTCGAGATTATTAGTGTCCAAAGGTGCACTGTGGTAACGGGCGCGTTTGGTCAAAACCGAAGAGACGGACTGCTGAACCTCAATGTTGATCAGATTTCCTTCTTCGTCTGTGGCCAAGGCGTCCAGACGAACCGTCCATTTATCGAGTGCGTTCAAATCTTCCTGCACTGAAACCTCTTGGATCCTAACCAAGGGATGCCCCAGCTGCTTGAAGATTTCATGGATCACGACCTCAATACATTTCGGATCTCCTTTGAAGAAAACTTCGAAAAAGCTGTCGTCAATCAGACGGATATTCCGGATGTATTCAAGTGCCTGCTCATTCATAATCTTTAAGTTTCAATCTCTGATCCAATTTTATCAATAGGAAGAGAAAGCGGAAAAATATTGATTTGATTGGACGAAATCGAAGATTGGAAAATAAAAATACCCCAAAAACTTTCGTCTTTCATTTAGCTTCTTCCGGCAGGGAGGGATTAAGGCTGTCTGAACAACTTTCATCGAGCCGGCCAATCAACCGAAAACAGAATGTCAAGGTAAAAATAATAGAGACGATTTTTAAAGCCTTAAATATTTGCCATTGGCACTGTTCTATCAACGTAAATCAAAATTTTGCGCTTTGTAGTTTTAAAGAAATTATTTTTTATCGAATACGTAGTGCTACGCGCAAAGACTTAATTTCAGCAATTAAGACTTAGTGAAAGTGTGACAATTTTCTCAAGTAAAAATAATTGTCATTAGGTGTACCTGAGAAAATGTCTGAAAAAAGTTCTAACTTTGAAATAATTGAGGCCGAAGATCGAAATTTTTCGCTTGGCTCTTCCGGCATTAACGAAAATGCTTTAAAAAACCCCGCCTTTGTTTATTTAACTTCTCTGGGAAGCAAATTTTCACGAACCGGGATGAAAAATGCTTTGCTGCGTTTCGCAAAATTTTTTGGCTTTCAAAATCTGGAAACCGTTCCTTGGGAAAGAATTAATGTTGCTTCCATCAACCTTTATAAAACTCAGTTGCTGAAGGAAGGACGAAGCCCAAACACAATCAATACCTACTTGGCTGCCATTCGAGGTGTTATTAAAGCTGCTTGGCAAATCGGCCTTATCTCAGACCACGAAAAATTGATTCTTGCAACTGTTAAGCCTGTAAGGGGATCTCGGAAATATTCCGGGCGTGCTTTGAGTCAAATTGAATCTTCAAAACTAATTTCCTTCTGTAGGGCAAAAAATGAAGCAATAGATATTCGGGATATCGCAATCATCAGCCTTGGAATAGGGTGTGGGTTGCGAAGGAACGAGCTTTCAGAGTTGAAACTGGATGACATCAATTTCACCGACCAAAGTATTCGGATAATAGGTAAGGGGAACAAAGAACGCATTGTGTGCGGTTCTGAAATAGTTTTTATCCGGTTGAAGGAGTGGATCAACATCCGCAGTGGAGGAGGTTGTCCGGAAGTCTTCGTGAGGATTGGAAAACACGGAGATCTGCGGTTGAATCGGAAACTATCCCCGATGGCAATTTTTAAGATGCTGCAAAAAAGAGCCCAAGCTGTCGGACTCGAAAAATTCACGCCTCACGACCTTAGAAGGACTTTTGCAACCAGAATGCTTGATGTTGGTGCCGACATATCTATCGTAAAAGAGGCGATGGGCCATTCTTCCATTAATACAACCCAGCGTTATGACAGAAGAGGATTGGAAAAAGTTCGCGAATATTCGCGCTCCATTCAGGTTTGATTTTTTTACCGCTTGAAAACTTTGAGTTTTCGACAATTTTTCAGGGCAGAAGATCGCGAAGAGTTGAAAAAATAGAGATAGCTAATTAGGAAGGGAATCATGGATAAGGATAAGAAAGAAGCCATCGACACCGAGCTTGAAAAAGTCGGTATCACATTGTCTACTGAAACTTTAAATTTGCTTTCGAGTCAAGTATCCGAGGCTATTATCAATTCTGATATTTCCAATAAAGTGCTGGTTACCGCCACTGACATAGCCAGGATGGTGAGTTACAAACCGTTTTCGTCAGCAATGAGAAAAATAATTGAGTCTCCGGATTTTCCAAAGCCTTTTTCCATAGTCGGAGGCGGAAACAATAAATGGTTGAAGTCTCAGGTGGAAGATTGGATCCTCAAGAAGTACGAAGAAAGTTCCTCATTCAGACGGGCAACCATTTTCAGAACAAGGTAAAACAAAGGGCTTCCACTTACCTCAAGAAGGAATTTTACAAATGGAAAAAACTTCTGTCGGTAAATCTTTGGAAAGAGCTTGTTCCTCACAACACCTAAAAATTTTTTGTGTTAAGATCTCGCTCGTTGTTGAGGGCGACCGAGACAAAAAAAGAATGGTGGTCAATCGGGAAAGTGAATTTCAAGTGATTGAAGATTGCTAACTGGTTGATTTTTAAAAATTTATTGGTGCTCATCGAAGGCACCAAAAAATTTAATTGCTGAGCCGTCGTGGTGAAATTGGTAGACACGCCATCTTGAGGGGGTGGTGACGAAAGTCGTATGAGTTCGAGTCTCATCGAAGGCACCAAACGAATTTAGCATATGCCCGTAAGCCTGAGTTTACGGGCATTTTCGTTGTCTATTACTGTCATTTACTGATATAGTTGCTAAAAATAAGTGAATTTTTAGTGAATGGAGAAGTGAATTTTAGGGGTGATGATTTTGGGCAACTTTAAACAATTTTCCCTGAAAAAGTAGCCTCGATTTCGAACCTTAAAACATTCGTCCGATCTTATATTCCGCTTCTAAATACTTTGCTTCTTTTTTACTGACACAATCGAGCGTGGCCGTTAAGTTGACCGTCTTCTTGGCTGTGAAAATAAATTCACAAATTGGCAACTGGTTTCTAAGGTAAACGTCTTGCTGAAGCGTCAACGTTTTACCTAAATGTAAAGGACAGGTCTATGGCTTACTTATTCAAACTAAAGGCGGGAAAATATCAAGTTAGATGGAAAGAAGGGTCCAAAGTAAAAAGTAAGACTTTCCGAACCCGGGCCGAAGCCAAGATGCTCCTGAAAGATATAGAAGGTCAACCGCAGTTAAGTGCTTATTTAACTTTTGCAGAAGCTGTTGATTTGTATGGCAGGGAGATAACCCCAACAAAGAAATCTTTTAGACCCGAGACCTTTCGTTTAGCCAGATTTAAAAATTTAGATTTTGCAGAAAAACGGCTCGTCGATGTCACTCCTGGGGATATTGAACGGTACATAACCCATAGAATGAATGATGTAAGTCCGACGAGCAAGAGACCAATTTCCGAGGCAACCGTTCTAAAGGAAACAACTCTGATGAATTCTATTTTTAACTATTGCATCAGAAATAAGTTTCTTTCCGTTAATCCTTATTCAAAAGTGTCGTGTAAACCGAAGAGCGGCGATCATCGGGAAAGAATTGCAACTGCTGAGGACATTGAAAAACTCAGATTTTGTGCAGATTGGGACGGTGTATCGGAGCCACGCACGCTGCCACAATTAGTTGTCCTTGCTTTTGAATTTGCTTGTGCAACCGGTATGAGAATCGGGGAAATCCTTCAATTACAGGCAGATTGGATCAACGGGAACACCATTCATTTGCCAAAAGAAATCACTAAAACAGGGTTTAAAAGAGATGTGGCCTTATCATCAGAAGCAAAAAGACTTCTTGCCCTTGCAGAAAATTTCGGAGGTTATTCAAGAAGTTATTTTTCAGCCCTCGATTCTCAACAAAGGGACGCTCTTTGGCGAAAAATTAGGGATATGGCAGATTTGGGGCCAAAGCGCGATAAAAACGGCTTATTACTGGAAGAAGGCTTAAATTTCCATGATAGCCGAGCTACATTTGCAACTTGGGCTGCTTCTATTGACCCGGTAACAAATAAGCCCAGGTTAGACGTTCTCGCACTTGCGAAACAGACGGGGCACCGAGATTTGGCAATGCTCCAAAGGTATTACCGTGCAAATTCCTCAGTAATTGCAGGACGGCTCGACGCGGCAATCGAGCACGACAATATGGTTAATAAAGGAAAAAATAAAAGAAAATAATCCAATGATTTTCCTCGTCCAGTTGGGCGAGGCCCTACGAACGTTTAGCAAACTTTTAACTTTTTGAGTAACTTTGGAAATAATGTTCAAAACGGGGTGTGACCTTGATGTAGTATTCTTTCCATTTTCGGCTTGAAGCCAAGCGAATCAAGTTTTCATTTTCAATATCGCGGAGTTGATTTTCCCCCGTATTTGTTTGGTATTTCGGATAAACCTTGCCTGTTTGGGGATCAATTACCTCCGCAGCGAACTCTTCGAAAGTGAACTTTCCGGCTCTGGTAATTAAGCGAATTCTTTCCAAGACTTGCTTAATTCGAGGAGAGAGCTTTTCAAAAGCTTCATGTTTTAAATCGTCATCGGCATCCGGTACATAGTTATATTCTTCAATGTCGGCGTGCTTAACTGTTTCTCCGTCACTGGCGAAAAAGCGAGCGACAGGAGAGTCCCAACCCTTCTCATCTGTAAAGGCAGCTTCAGCTTTCTTCCCGTCTGTAAGAATAACATCACGGATTCCATCAGGCGGAATCCAGGCATCTGCATAATAAAGATTTCGGTCATTAACCTTTTCAGGGAGTTCATCAATGTGGATGGCTAAGGACTTGTAGGAAGTTCTTCCGGGAATCCAATGGCGTTTAAATTCCGAAAGTTTGGTTTCCCGTTTCATTAATAGTTCTCTGCTGAAGAATAAATACTTACCGCCGTCTTCAACAATTCTGTAGGTAAATTCTTTGCCTTTGCTGTTGAAGTGGGTTAGAAGCTCGTCTCTAATTTCTTCCCACCGCCATAACCCGAAGCGTTGAGCACAGTAATCCTCAACGCGCTGCCGAAAATTGTATCTGGGGGAAAAGGGTCGGTCGTCATTAGCAAGTTCTTCTTTCAAAGAGTAAGGCGGATAATCAATGTCAAAAAGTGACCCGGAAGAAATTTGGAGACTTTTATAAACCTCTCGGACTTCGGGACGGCAGTCAAGGGCTGTCTCGATATCGTAGGCGCCCACCAACATAGACATGAATTTTCTTTTAAGGACGGCTTCACTGTCTGTGTTGCCGTCTTCTCGCATGAGCAATTCATATTGGTTAATGCGTAACCCTAAAGAAGTTAAAAAATGATTTGTTTTGGTTCTTAGGGCTTCAGGTCTGCCTGTGACGAAAATAGCTTTAAATCCTTTGTGAAGATAGTAATCCAAGAGAACTCGTGTGCATTCAACTGGTCTGCTGTTTTGGCAATCCAGTAAGTAGTTTTTCCAATCCCCTTTGGTCAAATATTCTTTTCTTCTGGATGTGTCGTCACAGAGGGTACCGTCAATATCGAAAACTACAGCTTTTTCCAACATTTTCTCTTCGCGCATCGTTGCTCTTTTTGATTGATTAAATCTCAGAATGGAGACTAGGATCTCTGATGTTCTGTCCTTTCAATATTCTCCGCTATAAATTTGGAGTGGAATACATGAAAAGGAGCCAAAAGAGACGAATCCAACCGGCACAAAAATATTTTTCACCGTTCAGGCTGATTGGAATATTTTCTCAGCTCACGCCGGATAGACTTTTTTGCCTCGCCAAAATTGTCAAAAAATTTGTTGTTAAATTGGGGGAACAAAAAGGAAAACAACCTATCACTTTCAAGAATGAAAGAACAGGTTGGAGTGAAAAGAAAACCTCTTGGCCCAGTTAACTCCAGACAGCCGATATCCCTTCTCTCTTGATCATTGTTTTTCCAAATGACTCGCCAAATCCCCAAGTCAGCTACAGGTTCAAATCTGACTTGCACAACGCTTCCCATTTTTGGAGATTTCTTGGGACTTCTGTAAACGATTTTTTAGCCGTTTAATGTATCTATCGTTGGAGGCAATTTGTGCCATAAGTTTCTTCTCTAATTCCTGAGCTTTTTTGTCAGTTTCGGAATACAGAAAGAGTTCAATTCTCTCTGTAGAGGAAGAAGTGGCAAAAGTCTGTTTATCGCTTTTAAGGACAGACAATTCTTTTTTCAGAGTAAGAATCTGAATAATTTCGAACACGATAAATACGGGAAAAACATAGAGGGAGGCGACATCCATTTCAAACTCCTTTCCCGGAAGTAGGGATTCTTGCCTTTAATGTGCGAATTGTTTGCTTTTGTTGTTTTATTTTTCCTCGAAGCAATTTAATTTTTCTGGTTTCTTTTGCCAGAACATTACCTTTGTTAAGGTAATTAGCAGCCTTTCTTCGCCAAGAGAAATACTGATAATCCTCTCGGATAGCCAAGATTTTGAAAAGAAGGAAACAATAAATCAGGGCCATAAAGAGTCCGATTAAGTAGAGCAGATCAAGTTCACCAACTAATTTCATCATGTTTTTTCGTTCAATTCTTTTTCAAGACGTTCTTGATAACGAGAAATCTCTTCGTCAGAGGGGGATGAATAAACATAAAACGTAGCGAAAATAAGTCCTATCAGTAAAATAAATCCTATGAAAATAAACATCTACACCTCCTTTTTGTACAACGATAGCAGGTACAAGGAACGAAACCGTTACAACTGCTTTTTTAAAACGTAGCGCTTCGGTTTCGCAGAAATAACTAAGAGTGCTTCCTAAGAAGATCAGCAGTGTTATGGGCGCTTCGAGCCAAATGACTGGCTTCGTTAATAACGTCAGATGCCTGTTCATTGCTTTTTTCTTCGATGTTAACGTGAGGAACAGTTGAATCAATTTTTTGTACGGCTTTGGCTCGATACCCGGCAAATTCTCCTTCTCCGAAACCCACACTTCCAATGCTGTCCGGGGAGTCGGGGCTGTTTAAAGTACCGGCGTAACGGGCATAATTACCAAGAGTGGTTTGATTCTTTCCAGCCTCTGCTCCAATAGCGCATAGGGCTTTTTGCTTTTCTATGTCAGTGCCGTCAGAGAGCAACTCCAATGTTGCTGCAACTCTGGCTTGTTTGGCATCTAAAAAGCCCCCGGAGGCAGACATCATCGAGGTCATTCTTTGTCTTACGGCATTTGGGTCACAAAGTGCTTCTCCCTGTGTAAGGGCCTCACGCATATTTCGACCTTCATTGCCTCCGTTATCAATTTGGTCAATGATTTGTTTTGCCAAAACATTAGATGGGGCAGAATACGAACCGTTGAGACTATTAGCTAAAGACTGAGCTGCGGTAAAACTCTGGGATGCCTGATTTACTTCTCCCGCAGCCCTTTGCATTGAAGAAATGTCAGCCATTGTATTTTTATCAGAGAACTGACTGGCGTTTGCTGAAGCAATATTCCTCGCAAAAGAATATTGAACTCCTTTCTGAAGAGAATCACGGTAATTTGAGGAATTAGTTGAACTGAGTTGATTTGAGAAGTTCCCGTCTATTCCTCCGCTTAAACCAAGATTGGCACCAAGACCTTTTAATTTTCCGGCGACTGCTGAAGCAGAAACGTGTTTATTTATTCTGTCCATGTTTAATACGGCGCTGACTCCACCACCAATGTCCATTTTGGCGCCTATCTTTCCTGAAACAACGTCCTGATACACTCGGGCTTGATCAGCCGCACTCATATGATTGAAACTATCGAGAAAGGCATCAGTATTGCTCTCGATGGAGGATTTTGTATTGCCAATTTCTTGAGCCAAAGATTTGTTATGTGACAAAGTCTTTATGAAATTATCCATCTTTGAATTTACGAGTTGGTCAGAACTCGAAATCAAAGAACTTACCTGCTGACCGAACGATATATTTTCGTAAACAGCTTGTTTGCCGGTAGACAAATGACCCGCACCTCGATTGGCTTGCTGGAAAGCCTGTTGGTCGAACACGTCTCCAACTTTTACAGAACTGGGCGCCATAACTTTTTCGTCAACGTGGTCTCCTCCGTTAAGTCTGCTCGCAAGCGTTGTAAAGGCGTATGTGCTTCCCGTGACAACCATTAGCGCAAGCAACGGCGTTGCAGTCATAAGCATTCCACCGGTGGCGATTTGATTCTGTAGAGTGGAAATAGCAGTGGACACCCCGTCCATACTTCCCAGATTTATGCCTTGAAGTTGACCGCTGACGGATAAGGATATGTAGAGGTTGCAGATTGCCATAATTGGCATCCACAAATTGATCCAAAATAGCGTTTGCAGATACTTACCGATCAACCCCAGCCCAAACATTCCATAAAAGAAAAGCATGGCACAGAAGGGCGTTATGGCATAAACGAAACCTTCGAAGAAAGTCATCAACGGCATGACGACAGTGGCCCAAAGGCTTTGTTCTGATACCCATTGATAATTCCTTTGTTGAAGAGCCTGCGCGACCATAGTATCCGCTAAGGCTTCTGAGCGTGTATAAAAATGTTGATAGGCGTATTGGAAGATAGGAGTAATGATCGAAGCAAGAGCAAAATTCTGTTGCTCTTGGGTAGAGACATCTAAATACGTAAAGGCATCATTGATAGTGAGTTGATAGTTTGGCGTTGATCCCGAATTCATGCTTTGGAGAGAATTATTGAGGATGCTGCTGACATTATCGTTTGTAATTTTCGAGAAAACATCGGTATTAAGTTCTGTGTATGCTTCTTTACAGGTAACCTCTTTTTTGTTGTTTCCTCCGTTTCCCCAATAATAAATAACGGAGCCTTTAACGTTGTCCTCGCTCCCGTATTTAAGAAGATCCTGCACATTCATTTGGGTGGCGGAAGCTCTATCTTTTTTCGCAATCCTCAGTGCAGGAACTGTACAATTTTTAATGTAAGCCCCCAGACTGGCTCGTACATCCACTCCCGTCTCCGTGCTAAGTCCATCAAGCATAAAACCGGAACTGGCGTCCTGATCTGCAATAACTAAATACTTAAGCGAACTAAGGTACGGAAGATCAGTAACCCTGTTTGCGGAGCCAAAACCGGTTTCAAACAACACCGTCAGACCGTAACCCACTTTCGAAATCATGGAGCCGGAGGCCGCAACTCCCAAAGGAACGTTATCAACGGTGTAAACATCGTTTGTATACACGTCCTCTACAATGACCCTTGAGGGAGATCCGAAACAAATTCCGAAGAGAATAAATCCTAAAAGCACGTGCTCCCAAGCAATACTTCTTCCGCCTCTTAAAACTGCCTGAAGACAGACGACGATGACTGAAAATAACATTGCGATTGCAACGGCCTTTATAAAATCTCCGGTCCCGGTGAGCATTGCTACGGCATTGAAGACTTCCCGCAAGAATCGCCCGCTTCCGATGCTGTACATTGAAAATTCCAACATAGATGCCTCCTTGCGGGTTAATTCATTCTGATTGGGAATGAGCCTATGGGAGCGTCTGTCTTGGCGGAGTCTCCTTGAGGATCCGGAAGATTATTCTTGAAAGTTTCATAGCGTTTAAGTGCTTCGGAAATCGTTCCGTATTGTTTTCTCAAGTCCTCGACTTCGGCTCTTATGCTTCGTTCATTCTCCTCAATTTGTTTGAGTGCTTCAGATGAATAGGAGGAATCTGTTTGCTGTACTGCTTCGCGAACCGAATTTCCAAGCTGTTTGGTCATGTCGTATAAAACTTCTACGGTGATGATCGGAAGAACCTCTTGAATATATAAGGCAGCGATGCTTGGATCTAAGGTGGAAAGTTTTTGAATCGGCACTCCAAAAGAGGGGCCGATATGGGCTAAGAGGTTTTGTTCCTGAGCTGTTAATTCCCCGTTCTTAGGGTCGTTAAATTTCACAACGATGCCGCCCGGTACTCCTGTTGTGCGGTAAGTGTTGCCTAAGAGAATGTCTTCAAATCTTTCTTTAAGAGAAATGATGGTGCGTCCGTCTTGCGGGATCATTTCTACACAACCTTTCTCTAGGTCGCCAATTCCGCTTTCATAGGAGGCGCATTTATAAACCGTAAGATTGTTTCCGCCTTCTACAAGAGATTTGAATTTCAAAATCCCCGGTTTGTACTCGACTTCCACATTAGTCTTACCGTCAACCTTATTGCCCTCTTTGACAATAATTGTTCCGAACAAGGACATCATCTCTTCTATGGAATCCTTGTCCCCGCCGGGGAACCATGTGGTGGCATTTTGCTCAACCATAGACCGATAAACAATATTGCCCAGTTTTCTCTTGGTTTCTTCGATAGTGAGTGTGTCTCCTATTGAATCGTCAATGGTTTTTGCTGCGTAGTCGTCACTTGAGGTGCCTTTGGATGTGGCAATTCTCTCGACTCTTGTTTTGAAATTCTGCCAATGCGGTCCTTGGCCGGCCACGCCGTCAACCATAACCATAGCTGCTTCACAAGAATTGTTCAGAAGGCGAACCCACTGCTGAATTTCATGTACAAGGTTTTTGATATTCAGACCGATTTGCGCACTGATGGTGTCAATGGCAATCGAAAAAGCGTAGCCGGCAGCATTGGCTGCAATAGCGCGCATGAGCTGGACAAATTGATCTGCATTGATAAAAGAAAAGCTCCCGCCGAAAAAGTCGATGCCACCGCATCCTCCTCTCCAATCCGGAGGAGCAATTGATAGGAGGTTGGAACTGACAATACGATTGTGAATGCTTAATCCGCCACCCGTTACGACGCCTCTACGAATGCCTTCGTAAACGCCCGGTTTGCTGGTGTTGGTCATGCTGTTGAAAATTGATTCCATTGTCCCTTGTATTCCGGCATTTGCGGGCTGGATCACACAGGAACACGCCAGGGCTGTGGCTAACACTAAAGATTTGATTCTCATAAGAACAACCTATTTTTTCTTGGAAGTTTCTGCGACAGACTTCATTTCATTGACAGCTTTTTCCGCATTTTTGAGACTTTTTACCGTGCTCATGTCGGTATTTGTAACCTTGGCTCGCATAGTGACCAGCGGCACCAATCTGTCGGGAGGAATGAAACCGTCAGCTTCCTGATAGCTTCTTAATTTCTGTTCGGATAAGGGAGAGGAGGTCTGAAGCGCTTTGGAAAGATCATTCCTCATGCCTTCAACCATAGGACGGGTTTTTTCGAACTGTTCTTCTTTTATCCAACCCTTGCGTTTGGAGACCAAAAGTATTCTTTGCTCGATTTCGTTTAGAGAAAGAATTCCTTGAGATATCGGCTCTGCATCACCTTTTGGCGTTACAAGAACGAGGGCAGGGACCTGGCTTAGGCCCAGCTTTTGCGCGAGTCCCGCATCCGGTTTCCACGGAAAAGGATCTTTGCCGTCTTGGGTCTGGAAGCCGATTCCATCTACGGACACTCCCATAATGGCAATGTCATAGCGTTTGGCAAAGTATCCCAAGATTGGAATTTGGGCTTTGCAGTATGAACAAGTTGATGAGAAGAAGAAAAAGATCCCGACCTTATCACTCAAGGATGCAATAAGTTTTCTGGCTTCTTCCGTTCCTTTTGCATTGAGAGTGTTTGCCGCGACTGTGGAAAAACCACGTCTTGCACTTTCGTCAATCAAAACATCTCCGACGACTTGCGCCTGTACCGCTTGAGAGAAGTTTTCTGCCTTATCCAACATTATTCTCTGGATTAGAAGAAAGGCCCGGACGTTCTCAGGAGTCGGATTGTCAATTGCTAAGTCCAAGTACCGCGGAATGTTCTTTCGCAGCCAAGCAACTGAGAAAGCCTTTTCGGGATTTTCTGCATTCTTCAGTTGTTCCTGAGGACTGGGAGTTTGTTTTTTAAGTTGTTCAGGCTTTCTCGGCTCTTCCTTTTCGTCCTTATACCAGAACCAACCGTCTTCCGAATTTTCATAAAAAGAAGAGGAGGTATCAGGACGATCATTAACTGAGGCGGCTGCAAATACGTTTCCTGCGAAAAGTGCAGAAAAACATATAAATGCAACTCTCTTTAAGATGCTTACGTTAGTCACAACTTCTCCATATTAAATTGAGGTTATGTCTCTAAGATAAGCTTTTGAATTTCTTCTCCTGCTGCGAAATTTGACGAAACCTTTGAGTTTCATGTCAGAAAAAAATGTTCCGCAAATGTAATTGGCTCTGTTTTTGTTTTGTGCTAGATTAAGAGGCACGGAACTAGTGTTCCTGAATTTCTTGGTCGTGCAGACCATATTATCGGCCCTGCTTCAGGCTTTGGTGGCGGATTTGAAAGACAATCTGCGTTATGCGGTAAGGAAGCTGAAACCGCAACTTGCCGGAAAGAGGAATGATTCGCAAAAGCGGTCATTTGGTGATCTTTCATTACGGGGAAGTTGCGTCTGCCGATTTCATATAGAGTCAACCTTCGGGTTGATTTTTTGTACCTTCCACTTGTGGCATTTGCCACTTGGCGCGCCGATCGCGTGATTTCGGCCCGAGTCTCCTAGCCCGAGATGCGGTAACGGGAGGTTTATTCCTCCTTTTTCCCCGACAAACCCCTTGACCTTGGCGGGTCATCGCGTGCGTTGTTGGACTTTTGTCAAAACGATCTTTTGTTTTGATACTTACGGAAATCCGGTCTTCACAGACTGTGCGCTTTTCCGTTTTTTCAGTTAACGGGAATCCGGCTTTCATCGGCTGTGCGCTTTCCTGTTTTTTTTCTTTACACGGGCATCCGGCTTAACAAGCTGTGCGCGTACCCGTATTTAACCTTGATCTTTGGGATTCTTTTCTTGGAAGTTTTCCACTGATTTTTTAGTGGGCATCCGCCCTTTTTTAACCTCCTCTGACGGGGCAGAACTCCCCGCAAGGGAAGGTTTTGCGCCTTCAAAGGATTTTTTTACGCTTATGGAGGCGTTAATTATGCTTAACTACAAAAGCTTAAATGCAGTTACTTTAGTCGGTCGTATCGGTAGTTTGGATATGCGTTCTTCCGCTTCCGGAAGCAAGTTTTTAACTTGTTCCGTTGTAACTGAATCATCCGTCAAAGAAAACGGTGCCTGGACTCACAAAGCCGTTTGGCACAACGTTACGGTTTTTGGCAATGCTGAAAAAATAATTGAAAAACTCGAAAAGGGTTGTTTGGTTATGGTTGTCGGCAGTCTCGATTACCGAAAGACGGAAAAGGGAATGTTCTGCAATATAGTTGCGGATCAATTCCAGATTCTCTCGTCTTCCTCAAAAGAAGCTCAACAGTCGCAGTCTCGCAGTCAACCCCAGCGTAAAGCTCCGGTTCCTGTGCAGACACGGCCTCAGACTTCTTCTGAAGACGAAGAACTATTCTAGTTTTTTCTGAAACCCTAGCGGGGCTTGTCTCCGCAGGAGAAAGGCTCCGCTTTTATGGAGCTTTTTCAATGAAAAAATGGATTGTGCCGCTTTTGGTTTTGTTAACTGCGGCATATTTTTTGGTTTCTCTATTTTTTGCCTATGAACAACATAGGGAATTTTTAGAGATCCAACACAAATTCTGCATTGCTGAATTTTCCGAGAATTGCCCAAGTCCTTCCCCGGATTACTGGAAAGGTTTTTTCAACTTTCTCATCGGGAGGTAAAATGCAACTGACATTTTCAAAACAAGACATAAAGGATGCTTTGCAATCTTTTAAAACTTGTTCTGAGATGATAATTGCCGGGTGTGCTGTCGGCATTTTCCTTCAGCAGTCTTTGACCATAATCGAGATTTGTAAGCTTTTCGGTATCATGCTTTACATACTTGTTCTTGGTTACATAATAAGGAGAATCGAATGAGCGTATTGTTCACGGTCGCCACGATTATTTTCGTGCTCGGCATGATTCTTTTTTTTGTTTCTAAGTACCTACCTGACGAAAAAGATCTGAAAAAGTAGAGTAGGCGTGATTTTGTTTTTAATCGCACCTTTTCTGCATGAAGGAGGCTGTAATGTGGACTTTGTTTTTTTTCAACACATTCTGCTTTGTATTGGGCATGGTACTTTTTTGCATCTCAAAGTATTTGCCTGATGAAAAAGATCTGAAGAAGTAGGTAAGGAGTGATTCCTTTTTAATCGCTCCTCATCTTCCGAAATGAACTGAATGCGGTTCAAAATTTGAAACTAAGCTGTAACGGCTTAGTTTTGCAAATCGTTAACCCTCGCGGGGATAGTTCCCCGTCAGGGTTGCTGTCTCCGTTTTTCTTATGGAGACAGCAGCTATGCTACAAACCAAACTTTATACAGGATCCGATTTTCCGGAATTATTGGACGAGACTTCAGGAAAATTTATTAAGTTACCCGAGAAGTTTTCTTTGGAAGGTTTTGAACCTTCTCAAAATCCGATGGTTCCAATGGTTCACAAGGATTATGTCTTCACAAAAAGCCTGTTTCGTGATGTCGCGCTGTTTTTGGCACGTCCGCACGGTCATGCTCTTTGGCTGGCCGGTCCAACCGGCTCCGGCAAGACTTCCGTTATAACGGAACTGGCTGGACGTTTGAACTATCCTGTGTACTCCATTACCTGCAACAGCAGGATGGAATTTGACGATCTCGTGGGACGACCAATGGTTATCTCGAAACCGGGAGAACAACCTTCTGTGAAATTCATTTACGGTCCTTTGGCCCGTGCAATGAAATCAGGCGGTATTCTGCTGTTAAACGAGGTCGATTTATGCGATCCGGCTCAACTTTCCGGTCTGAATGATGTTCTTGAAGGGAGACCTTTAACCATTACTCAGAACGGAGGAGAGCAAATCCAACCGCATCCCATGTTTCGTGTCGTAGTTACCGCTAATTCGGCGGGCAACGGAGACGAAACCGGCTCTTACACCGGCGTTCTTTCTCAAAACGTCGCTGCGATGGACCGTTACAGACTGATGCGTGTGGATTATTTGTCCGAAGGAATCGAAACCGTTCTTCTAAAAAAGCTCTTCTCAAACATCTCTTCGCAGATTTTGACCGGGCTTGTAAGATGCGCGAACAAAATTCGCAAGTCTTATATAGAAGGAGAGTTAACGGCTCCTATGAGCACTCGTTGTTTGTGCTTCTGGACAGAACTTATGCAAGATTATGCAGGTTCGCAGAATCCTGTAAAGGATGCTTTAAAACTTTGTTATGCAAATCGCTTAAGTGCTGCGGAACAAACCGCTGTTTTTAGCATTTGCATGAGCATATTAGGCGGGAAGTGGCTTGATTAGTCCAATTCTCTCTTAATTCAAACCCTGCGGGGATAGATTTCCTCGCAGGGGAAATCTGTCTCCGTTTTTTCATTTATGGAGATAGATATGTCTGATTTGGTATCAACAACTACAACTGTTCAAACCCCGGCAGTGCCAAACTTGAATTCCGGAATTGACGGAACACCTTTAAACGGTGCGAAGTTAATGGGTCAGCTTGCTGCAAGATTCGGAGTAGAGCCGGATAAATTGGCAAAAGCTCTGAAACAAACTTGCTTTAGACAAACTGACGGAGAAATTTCAAGCGAAGAATTGCTTGCGTTGGCAGTCGTTGCAAACGAATATGGTCTCAATCCTTTTTTGAAGGAAATTTACGCTTTCAGAAATAAGAACGGAGCCATTATGCCTCTCGTCAGTATTGACGGTTGGTTAAAAATTATGCACCGCCAGCCTACGTTCAGAGGTTTTGAAACAACCTTTGGTCCCGACGGTTCGATGGTTATGGGCAAGGAAGCTCTTCCTCAATGGTGTGAAGTCGCTATAAAGAAAGAAGGTCTTGACCTTCCCATTAAGCACCGGGAGTATTTGTCTGAAGTGTTCATGGATACAGGTCCGTGGAAAAAACATCCGCGTCGTATGCTTGAGCATAAGACGATGATTCAGGCTATTCGATACGCTTTCGGTGTGTCTGGTATTCCCGATGAGGATGCTGTGCGGGAGATGGATGAGTCATTCCCCGAACAGACAAATCCCTTACAGACAAATGAACCGAAGGTTCGAAGAGCGCAAGCTTCTGTTTATCCTGTTCTGAGTAAAGAATTGCTCGAACGCCAGATAACACAAGCCGTCGTTCGCTCTAAAAACGTGCAGGGCTTCGATCCGATGGCTTGGGTCGATGTCCAAATCAACCCTGCGCAAAGAGAAGAGGCCCGTCGTTTACTTCAGTTGAAACTTAACCCTCCTCAAGTCATTGAGGCGGCAGAAAGTTCTCAAGTTATTGAAGTGACGCCACCCTCAGTCGCAACCGCAGAAAATGCTTCAGAAGATGATTTCTACCTGCCCTCGGAAGAAGGTTTGGAAGGTATCTAAGGAGGCAATATGCGCGTGGTCGATCTTGACCAACGCACGGATGAGTGGAAACGGTGGCGCAAACTTGGCGTCACTGCCACCGACAGTCCTGTTCTTTTCGGTCTTGTTCCTGAACAAAACTCCATTGAGCTTTGGGCAGAAAAAACCGGATTAAAGGAGCCGACTGACTTATCCGACATACCGGCGGTGCGTTGGGGTGTGGAGCATGAAGACTATGCCCGTTCCCTTTGGGAACTCAAACATGGTGATATTGCTTCTCCGCTATGCGTGGAATCGGATGCCAACCCTATTTTCAGGGCTTCACTTGACGGTTACACAACCAACGGGGAAGTCTTGGAAATTAAATGTCCGTATCCGGACGGCATCACGATTATGGATGTGAAAATCCGGCGGGAAAACAGCGATGCGTACAAAAGATATTTCATCCAAGTACAGCACCAGCTGATGGTTTCAGGTTCACTCTTGGCTCATCTGGTTTTTTTGGACGAAGACGAGTTGATTGAGTTTGAAATCTCCCGGGATGAGAACGTCATCAACGAAATAAAGCAGAAAGGGGAAGAGTTTTTCAAGGCAGTACTCGAAAAGAGACCTCCAAGAGATAAAACCGGCTGGTTGCCAAAATCGGCCGAGGAAGAAACTTTATGGAGGGACGCTGCGGAACGTTATCTTGAAGCAGTTTCTCTTGAAAGAAGGTACAGAAGTCAGAAGGAACAAGCTAAAACGGAACTTCTGGGTATGATCGGCGAGTTTTATTCTTACGCTGATTATGCAGGTGTTTTAATCACTAAAGAACCTTCGAGGCCGTCATCTTCGGTGTCGTGTTCCAAAGTTTTGAAATACCTGATGCAGAAAGAAATTCCGATAACTGAGGATGTTTTTAAAGCTTGTGTAATGCCGAAATCTGAGTCGAGATGGAACGTAAAACCATCTCCAACGGAAACGCGGGAGTTGGTGTTTAACGACCGGGAACGACTTAGAGATTCTGATCAAACCCATCTTTCAGAAGATTTGGACGATTTCGAAAACTCCGAAACAGGAGCTTTCTGGTTCTGAAGAAACCGAAAATTCTTCTTTCTTTTTTAATTTTTATCAACCCTGCGGGGACATCGTTCCTCGCGGGGGATTGGTGTCTCCGTGTTTTTTTCTTTTAAAGGAAATAATCATGGAAAACACAAAACTTACTTCTCTCGACAAACTCCAGAGAATTGCAGTCATCACTCCGCAGTTCAGAATTTGGACCGGCGAAACCGTTCTTAAAGCCACCGATTTTATAATCGGTGAGGGCGGTGAGCTTCCTGACTCTGAGTTTGCGTCTTTAGGGCGAAAAGCTCTAATTGATAAGCAACACCTCAATGTGTTTCGCAACCTAAGAGACAACTTCCGCAAGGAATGCGGTTCAATTGGGTTGCCTTTTCTCGGTGGTTTCGCAGTTGAGCTCTCCAAGCTCGATGAATTGAAACCTATGCTGGACGATTATGTCCAACAATTCAAAACAGAGATTGACAATCTTTGTGCGAACGTGGAAAGGTACTTTGAGGATTGGCGCGAGAAGAACCCCAAGTATGCTCAGAATCTTCTGACGGATAAAAAATCTGTTGAAGACGTGAGGAGCAGATTCAAGGCCGGCTATGTCGTGAACAAGGTTACACCTCTTGAAGGTGAGACCGAAAGTCTCGAAAGAGAGGTTGAAGGTCTTTACGGTGTGCTTCTTGAAGGAATTCGAGAGGAAGCCGCGAAATATCTTTCAACTTCCATTACCGGAAGTGAGGAAGTCACTCAAAAGGCTAAAGCAGTCATTTTTAGAATGATGAAAAAACTTCAGTCCTTGGAGTTTTTGAATCCTGAAATCCGTTTGCTTCGCAGGATGATTCACAGCGAGGCGAAACTGCTTCCTTCGAAGGGCAAATTAAGAGGTTCCGACTACTGGCGTTTATTTGGTTTGATGACAATTTTGTCATCCCAGAAACTTACAGAAGACATTATCAGCGGAAAATCGAATATAAGTTCTTTAGTTGGTTCTTATATTCCTGAATCCGCACAATCCAATCAACCCGAGAAATCCGAAGTACCCGTTCAGGAGACAACGCTTGATACGGATGAAGGTATGTCTCTGTTTGAAGGACTTGATAATCAATCTTCTCAGGCGGAAGTAACGGAAAAAGAAGAAATTTCCAATCCCATGGACATTCCTTTGGAATCGGCTGTAGCTGAAGAAACTTCTGAAGTGACGAAACAAGAAGTTAAGCCTGAAGCTTCTGTAGCGGATCTTCTTCGTGAAGAAATTGCAAAAAGGGGCGGAGATGCTGATCACTTTGTGGTTGTATCTGCCGAACCTCTGACACAGAAGTCTCCGGAACCGGCTTCTCCGAAACCTGAAAAGGTTAAAGAGGAACCGGCAACTTTTTGGTTCTGATCTTGTTTTTCAACCCTAAGGGGCTTTGGCCCTGTATGGGGTTGAAGTCCCAAATTTTTCAATTTAATCCCTTGCGGGGACGTGCCTCGCAAGGGTGCCGTCTCCGCTTTTTCTTTTGGAGATGGCAATGGCTAACGCTGCAACTGCTGCGTTTATTCGCAGCTTACCAATCACGGCTAAATCTTTAGCTGACAAGTTTGGAGTAAATGTCTGCTTTGAAGGAAACGCAGTTCCTCATACTGACGGTTCAACCATAGTTTTACCCATATTGTCAGAAGAATCGAGTTTGGGTGACAAAGAGGCATTTTTGGGATTTCTCATCCATGAATGCGCTCATGTCCGCCTGACAGACTTTAGGTCTCTTCCGCCGGATGGACTGACAAATCTTTTCAGTGCAACCAACATGCTGGAAGATTGCAGGATTGAGGAAATTACTTGTAAGAATTTCTTCGGAGCTATTTACCTCCTTAATAAGGCACATTTAAGATGTGTGGAAGGTTGGGAATATGAAAGGTTAAACAACGTTACCCTAATGCTGGTTTGGGCAATGATGTTTATTAAAACCAAACTTTCAATTTTCTTTCCCAAGTTCACAAACCTTGAAAGTGTATTGGGCAATATACTGGAAACCCGTCTTCCGGGCTTGAAAGCCAGAGCTGAAGCTCTTTTGACGAAAGAGTTCGCTTCGGCTGACACCACACACAAAATTGGTGAACTGGCTAAAAAATTGCTGGATTTGTACGAAACCGACAAAAAAGAAAGAGCAGAAGAGAAGAAATCAGATTCTGCTCGATCTTCTAAGGAGGTAGGTAAGTCTGGGGCGCAAAACTCCGATAAGCCTAAGTCTGGCAAACATAAAGATTTGCAACTTATTGAGGTGATCGAAGATACGCCGTTGGATATAAGCAGAAAGTTCAAACAACTGGCTGTCCAATCTGCGGAAAAGTTTTCGACCGAACACAAGCGCCCGGTGATTGTGCTTGCAAATGAATCCGCTGCACGCATAAAAGACACTCTTAGAAGTTCTAGTCCTGAATCAACAGATTTGTTTAGACAAAAGGCATTAGGGCTGACGCAAGGGTTACGTCGCGGTTTGGAAAGCTTGGTTCAGACTCATAGTATGCAAAACCTCGGAAACGGTAGAAACGGTAGAAGACTGGATTTCGGCAATTTAAATAAGTTGTCAATTTGGGATATGCACATTTTTCGGAGTTCAATCCTGTTCAAATCTAAAAGAACGATTGTTCATATTCTTTTGGATCGCTCAGGTTCAATGACGAAAGATGACGCACAAATGGCGAAGATTGCCGCTTACGCTTTGTTGGAGACTCTTGACAGGATTCCCCAAACTAAAGCCCAGCTTTCAGCATTCCCAGCCATTACCAAAGATACCGGTCGTGTTACCGTCGTTCCTTTGGGTGAAAAGCCTCGTACATTTGCTTCTGTCATTCAAGGTTTAAGCACATTCGGCTATACCCCTTTCGTTACTGCGATGGAAGAGGTGAAAAAAGTCCTTGCAACTCAACAGGCCGATAAAAAAATCGTGCTTGTGATCACAGACGGTATTTTTAGTGAAGCTGATTCCGAAGTTGAAAAGCTAAGAGCAAGTTTCGATAAAGACGGAATAAAAACCGGCGCTATCGGGATAAGAGCTGAAGGAAACCTGCCGATGTTTTTTGGTAAAAATTTTGAGTGTGTTGAATCTCTCTCAAGATTACCGGGTGCGGTTTTTTCGCTCGCTAAAAAGCTGATGCTTGAGGATTGTGCTGCTTAACTTAATTAACGAGGCTGTGATTTTTATTTTTGGAGCGTCTGGTTTCCATAACGCTCTCCGTCCTTGATTTTCTAAAACCTCTCAAATTCAAAATTTGTTTTGAGGTTTTATACAAGGGCCCGGGCAACCGGCAGATAAACAAAACCCCCGATTCGCAGTCGGGGGCTTCTGGGAGAGACGCTATGGATCTCAACATAGTTAACGTCTCCTTGGATTTCATTATATCTCTAAGTGATTGGAAGGAAGTGTATTTTTTCCTTTTGTTACTGGTGATATTTATGAAGGATCCGAGGCAACGTAAATTATGCCCCGCCTCAAAAGCGGGGCGCTCCGCCAACCCTTACGGGGATTTTTCCCCGTGAGGGGAAAGATCTCCTTTTTTGGAGATTAATTATGGGAGTTAGAAGTGACGTTGCATTCGTGATCAGTAAAGAAGATTACGAAACCTTAGAGAAGATATTTAAGAAAGAATTCCCCGAATCCAAGCTTTTGGATTGCTTCGAATTGGCTGAGACAGTCGAGGAGAAGGGAGAAACCTGGTCCGTTTTTGTTTGCCGCGAAATCAAGTGGTACACGGACGACCTGGATATTGCTTTTTTGATGTCTTATCTAAAAGAAAAGAGAAGTCAATTTGCGGAAGCCTGTGAAGCAGGCTATTCGGAAAGCTGGAACTGTACTCCTTTTGAGGATTTGGTAGGCGTACAAAGCCAGCCCCAGCTATTTCTTAATGTTTGAAATCATCAACCCTGCGGGGATTTTTCCTCGCAGGAGGAAAAGTCTCTGCATTTTTAGGAATATTAATCATGAGACTTGTTTCAAAAATTCTTATGAAAATAAGAATCGAAATGTTTGAATGCAAAGGCGGCATAGTGTCTGTACTGCTTTTGTTTACTGCTTTGTTGTTGGGACCTCATCTCCGCTTCGATGAAATTGGTGCTTACCAGGAAACGTTAAACCGTTTCCGAACCGCCAATCTCGGTCGTTCGGGCATGAGGATATTTGTGAATCTTGCCTCAAGACATCTACGCCAATCAGCCGGTGAATTCGGCTGGCTAGTGTATATGTGAGGCAGAAGAACTTAACTGACAACTGCATACAGAGGCGGTCCGGCCGCTCTTAATAAATTATCAACCCTCACGGGGACTTTCCTCGTGAGGGGAGAGTCTCCTTTTTATTTAACCTAAAGGAGATCAAAAATTTTTAAATTTTTTCATTTCAATGCAGATAAAAGTTTGCAAAGAATGGCCGATATGTCTGAGAAAGTCGCAGTTGCTACATTCATAATTGCCGCTTTCCAGGCTGAAGGACGGCCTGCTATGGTTTCCGCTGTTTTATGCGCTGTGTGCTTTCTATTATCATTGGCGTTAACGAACAGGAGGACAAAATGACAACTACATTTATGATTTTTGCCATTTGTTTCGTTGCAGTAATGGTTGTTTTTTCCATTTTCTGCTTGATCGTAGCAAACAAAAAATAAGGATTTAACTTAGAGAGGGAACTCTTAAGTTTTTTTCTTTCTACCCTTGCGGGGATTTTCTCCGCGAGGGGAAAGTCTCCGCTTTTTATTTATGGAGACTTATCATGGGATACACCCATTATTTCGAAAGAACTGTTTCTTTGAGTGAGGATCAGGCCGCTCAGCTTTGTGAAGATGTTGCAAAAATTGTGACGTATTGGTTTGACCATACGCGTAACAGCGCAGCCCTTTTTACAAGGAGAGAGAACCATCCTGGTAAATGGGACAGATATTCGGAAAATTCTGAAAAACAGCTAAAGATTCTCAAATCTGCCGACAACAGAGAAGAGAGGTTGGCTTGTTTATGGAAAGAAGCCGAAGAGATTTTTATCTGCCCCGACGAAGAAACTGTTCCTTCGGAGAGTTTTAACTTTCCTTTTCACGGAGACAGTTTTTTATTCTGCAAGACGAATCATGCCGAAGGTTTTGGTCCTCTTGTGTATGGCTTGTTCTACTTTTTAAAGCTTTCCGGTATCGGCAAGGTATCTACCGACTACCAAAGTGCTGAAACCAGAGCGGGAAGGAGACTTGTAAAAGCAGTGTTTCCCGAGCTTTTTACAAAGACCGGATCCCGGAAGTAAGAAACGCTCTTTAATCGGAGGCTTTATGAATAAAAAACCTGATGATTCTCTGTTGCCCGTTACTGCGGGAGACATCAATAAATTGAAATCTATGGTCGATGAACTTTACAACAACGTGGGCAAGACCCTTGTTCATGCTGAATTAAATGATGATGACATCGAAAGTACGGTTTCAAACATCTTGTCCGACATCAAATGTTGTCTGGTTGATCGTTGGGCCGAAAAGTTCCTTCCCGGTGAAGGTACTCCTATGGAGCCGTCGGAGTCGAGTTTTCCCGACGACGATGTTTGGGAGGATGAATACGAGAAATTCGGATTCAGGCGTTGATTACGGACGGAATTGATTCAGACAATATTTTTCTTAACCCTTGCGGGACACTTCCCCGCAAGGGCGAGGTGCCCCGTTTTTTTAACGGAGCAACTTATGTTGAATCTACAAACTGTCGTCTCGAACTTGGTTGGTCAGTTGGGCGGTTTCGAAAATCTCATTGAGTTTGGCGTCGATCCGACGACTATTCTGGCAGTGTCCAGAACCAGTCATCGGACTCCCCATCAGGCCCATGAGGAAGATGCGTTTTGCAATTACGGTATTAGGTTTTTCTATGAGGGGAAAAACTTTACTGTCTTGCTTGATTGGGATGATTCTTATTCCATTGAAGTTGACGGCGAAGTGCGGAAAGTCGGAATTTTTTTCGACGAACTTATCCCCTGTATTGAAGAGTTGACCGGAAAGCAAATGCCCTACCACTTGGAGGTTTCCGGATTCACGGAATCTCTTTCGGATGACGGCTGCGCAGTTCTTGTAGGGCCGGAATATCGACCGATTAGGAATCCTGCTTTTCACTAAATTTACTTTTAACCCTTGCGGGGACTGATCCCCGTGAGGGGAAGTCTCCGCTTCTTTCTTGGAGATTTTTATGAGTAATTCAATTTCTGTTGAATTGGCCGAATTTCTGGTTTCTGCTTCGGACGAAAGTTCAGGAGAAATCGGCATTGACGCTTCTTATTCCGGCAGATGTATGTATGGTCAAACCTGCCTAGGACTTACTTTCGAGAATATCCAAAGTGCGTTCGGCCTGTTTGAATCTCTCAGATATTTCGGATCGGCAAACTTCGTGAAACTTACTCACGAATTGGCCGATTTTCTAGCTGGGAGTAGTAAAGACAGCTACGGATATGGAGTGATTCTGTACAACACTTCGAAGTCTTGGCCAGCGGAAGTTCAATTGCCGAAAGACTAGAAGCTGATTTTTATTTTCAACCCTTGCGGGGATTTTCCCGCAGGGGAGAAGTCTCCGCATTTTTTTTTGAGGAGACTCAAATGCTAACGTTTTTCAATCGTTCACACACTGAATCCATCACCGTCGATTACTGCGATTTTCCCGATGAGGCATTAAAAGAATCTGTTGAATATCTAAGTTCAAGCGGATTTAAGTTTTATTGCTTGCATCCGGAAGTTGCAAATTGGATGGGTACGGATGTTTCTTCCGTCGAAGAGATTCGCAAGCGGATCAGACACGCTCAGAAGAACGAGATGTTTATGTTTGAAATCAACTGCGGGAATCATTCACGTTATTGGTTTCACTTTCAATCTTTTTCCGGCTTCACCCTCATGGATGGGATTCATTCAAAGGAAACATTGCAGTTGTTTCCAAGAAGAATGCCGCAGCTTTTCTTGGGAAACCGAAAGAGGCTGTCACGGAAGAAGAAGTTCTGAAGAGACTCGCTAAAGAGGCGGAGATCATTGAACGGGCCATTAACGGAGATTTGTTTGAAGTCTGCGGGCCTCAATCCGATGATTTTTGTCGCCACGGTTGGTTTTTGGATGAAGAAGACGCTGCAAAGTTTGCGGAGGAGGAATACCCGGACTTTAAGTACAAAGACGAGGATTTCCGAACAATCTACGAACTTAAAACAGCCTAACTGATTATTAGACCCTTACGGGGATACTTTCCCCGTAAGGGAAAAGCGTCCCCTTTTTTCTTTGGAGATGCTTTTATGAAAAATTCTATTAGGAAGATGTTTTCTGCAAAACAATGGAGAGCGATACATTCCAATTCCGATTGGGAGGTTGACTTCTCTCAGGAAAACTCTTCTGTCACAGCAACGTTTGTTCCCCTTTTCTCTTTAAACATGGATTACTCCTTGGAAATCGAAGATGTTCGCGACTTTGATGACCTTTGCAAAAAGGTTCAGGAAAGTTACGAGGGTTTCGATCCGGACTATGAAACATTTCTTTGGATTGGACCGAACGGACATGGAATAAACGGTGCTCCCTACCGAATCAGAGACATATTGGATGAACAAGAGTTAATAGAGTCGAAGTTATCGGATCTATCGCGTTCACTCATTTGTGCCTGAATATGTGCGGGTTCATTCTTTACAAGGTGTTTCTTGTTGTTGAACTCGTAAGAAAGGCTGATTATTCAGCCGCTTTTCAACCTGCAAGGGTTAAACCCTTGCGGGTTCCCTTGCTTCTTTTTTGGAGGATAACTGATGAGTTATCAGATTCATGTTGTAAAAGAAGCGGCTAAGGGACATTGGCGCGAGATCTTCGGCGCCTTGGCACCTCAGCTGAATGAAGCTGTGGACAGGGCACCAAATCATGTTAGTTGTCCTGTACACGGCGGAACTGACGGATTTCGGCTTTTCCCACACTGGGAGGAAACCGGGGCCGGTATTTGCAATACGTGCGGAGCTTATAACGACGGTTTTGCACTATTGCAATGGGTTACGGGCTGGTCATTCAATGAGACGGTAAATAAAGTTGGCGCATTTTTACGTCTTGATTATTCATCGGCTCAAATAATCTCAACGGAGACAGAGGGTTCCAAGTTCTCCGGAGAGATTCGATTTATCGGAATGACTAAGCTTCGAAACGGAAGGGACTGTTTTCTGATTCGCTTTACCGACGGTTCTGTCCATTGGGGTGCGGATCTGAAACGGGCCTGTGAACTGGCCGGATTAAAAGTCGGAGACACCGCCGAATTAACGCTTGTCGCAAAACAAAAGGCGATTAATTCCAAAGGTAAAGAGTTTACGAAGACTCTGTGGTCGGCCCGACGCCTCCCCAGTGCCGAAGAAATTCGTTCTGAGGAGGAAAAGAAAGCGGCAGTTTTGGAAAAAAGGCGACTTCAGATGAGGGCGCTTTGGAAAAGTTCGGAACCGCTGGCATTGAGCGGTAATAATCCTGCCTCTCTTTATCTTCGTAACAGAGGAATTAAAGAAGCGGAATTTAATCCGATCAATCTGTCTGATCTTCGGTACGTACCTCAGATGAGTTACGTCGATGAGGACGGAAAGGTTTCCACTTTCCCGGGCTTTATAGCTCTTGTAAGGGATAGGGAAGGTGCGGCAATTACGCTGCATCGAACTTTTCTCACGCAAGAAGGAAAAAAAGCTTCTATTTCCTGCCCGAAAAAACTGATGCCAATTCCCTTTGACCGGAGCGTCAACGGTTGCGCTATCCATCTTGGAAACGAGCCCTCTGATGTTCTTTGCGTTGCGGAGGGTATCGAAACCGCGCTGTCAGTTGTAACTGCTACCGGCTTTCCGTGTTGGTCGGCAATTAGTGCTCACGGATTGGAAACGATTGAGATCCCTTCAACCGTTAAAACCGTCTGCATATTTGCCGATAAAGACAAGTCCTTTACTGGACAGGAAGCCGCAAACAAACTCAAGCAAAGATTGAAAGCCTCGGGAATCCGAGCTTTTGTGTTTTTGCCTGAAGAAAACTTAAAAGAAGACCAACGGGGAGTTGACTGGAACGATCATCTTTTGATGTTCGGACCTGATTCATTTCCGATCTGATCTTTGATTTTTAACCCTGCGGGGCTTGGCCCCGTAGGGGCAAAGTCTCGCTTTTTTATGGAGTTCACTATGGACTACAAAGAAGTGAGAAAGTACGTTGAGTTACAGCGAAAGCAACTTGAAGAATTTGCCGCTTTACCGGTGGATTTAGCGGTTGACGCGCTGCAAGATCAAAGTCATGAAATGCGTGACTTGTTTTTTATCGGGATTGACAATCCACCGGATATTCCGATGGTTGACGATCCTGTTCTTAAGGCCCTGGCAAATCTGATAAACGACAATCTTGTCGTTTTGAATGTTTGCCGCAGAGCCAAAGCAAATGCTAAGGCGGCTGTATGAGAATACGTTCCGTCCGGCATAAAGGATTAAAGAAGTTTATCCAAACAGGAGACACTTCCGGAATCCGGAGCGCGGATGCGGAAAAGCTTGTTCATATATTGATTGAGTTGATCTGCGTCCCGTTGCCTCTTCTCAAAAGATCTCGTCAGATTCATGAGATTTTAGAAAAGAGGAAACATAAATTAAGCAATAGGAAGTACGCCATTAGCGTGAGCGCTTCCTGGCGCTTGGTTTTTATACAAGACGGTGAGACGGGAGACATAATCGACCTCGATTATGTCCAGTATCACTGATTACCAACCCCTTGGGGCATTGACCCCAAGGGGAAGGTGCCCCTTTTTTACAGGAGCACCTAAATGGTATTTTTGGTGTTATTGAACTACAGCCTCCCGAACGGGACCGTTCAAACAAGTGATTCGGGCTTTATAGTTAGAGAAAAGAACATTCCGACGGCTGCACTTACAGATCTCCGAACGCATAGAAATCAAGTTTTTGACTTCATGCGACAAAAAGGCGATTTCTTTGACGGGAACAGTTGTTATCTAACAACTGAATTTAATATCAAAAAGGTTGAGCACTTTCTTGATAAACAGAAAAAGAAATTTATAGATCTGTTATTCGAGGCGTCAAGTTTTTTGTTGCAGACAGAAGAGCAAAATCTTTCTGAATATCTCGTCAAAGGTTGCAAATTTAGAAAATGGACGACGATATTTGGCAGAGAGGATGCTCTACGCGTTATAAAAGAGCTGAATGCAACAAGGGCCTCGGAAGTTTTGGAATGCTTGAAAGAAAAGCGATTTGGCCTTATTTATCCAAAAGTTCGTACTATTTGTACGAGCCTTGGCCGTTGGAGCTATGAGTTTCCTGAACTTACGACTCTACGGAATGAGGTAACGCCTTTGGCTTCTGTCGTTCAATCGGCGGAAGATTGGGATGCGCAACAAAGTCCGTTGCGCGATTTTGTCACCGATACCATGACTCGTTTGAGTATGTGGAGTGACGATAAAGAGAGGTTGGAAATGATTTCTTCGGCAAGTTACAAGCCGGAGGGTTTCCTACTTTAGTATTTTTCCTATAGTGACAAAAAAGGGATCCTTCGGGGTCCCTTTTTTTGTGTCGTCACAAAACCTGCCATTTTAAAGAAGATCGCTGCAGAGTCCGTCGGATGCGAACCTTACATTAAAAGATGCAGGTCTTAAAGATCTGCTGCTCAACTCATTCTCTATCGCTATAGGAGAAAAATATGCCCGAAGAAAAAGGCTCCCGCCCTGGTAACAGCCCTCGTCGGAAGCAAAATACCAACCGCACACAAGGTATCGCTGTACCAATGGGGTCAGTAATCCTTGAAAAATTTACGCTTCAAACTCGAACCGGTGTCCGAATTTGGAATGTTTGTTCACATCTGTCTTCAGATTTGCGCTTGCTCCAAGACAGGCTGGCAGGAAATATGTCTGCTAAAGAATTTCAATCGGTTGAAGATGTTGTCAATAAAGATTTGAGTGACCTCAAGAATCGAGCTCAAGAACAGCTCGCAACCATCAACGACCAGATTAAAAATTTAGAGTTGCCGAAGGTGGAGTTCGCAAAGCAGGATGTCGAAGTGAATCGTACCTGTCCGTCTTTTAAGACTCTTATCGAGGCTGTACTGCTGGTCGATAGGATTTGCACGAAGGTAGAAGCTCTTTGGCTCGCCGGATCATTAAGTTCTGTCAAACGCGCTGAAGCTATAGCCAACTGGGAAAAAAGTTTTCGTGCGATGGCGTCGAATATTTCCCGCATTATCGCAAAAACTCGCCGTGAAGTTGGAGAAGAGCGTGATGAACGAATGAAAAAACGAGAGGAACAAGAACGATTGAAACAAGAACGACGGGCCCAGAGACGTGCTGAAGAAGAGAAATCTGCCGAGGATGATGAAACATCGGAGGTTTCGGAACAAGCAAAAGAAGTACAGGAAGAGCCGACATCTGAAACATTACAGGAAAAAGAGAAAGAAGCTTTGAGCAATTCACCGCAGGAACCGATTTCTGAAGATAAGTCGGTTGCACAAAAAGGATCGGACTCGGAAGCAAAAGCCAGTGAGCATCCTGAGCCTGTTCTATCCGCTTCTTAAGGTTAATTGATGGCCATCACTCAGACTCCTTTGTCCGTTTGGCAGAACGCCTTTGAATACGACCCCTCTCTCATTGATTCAGAGGCGGTTAAGAAGTTTTTTAATCGGCGGAATCTTGAATTTTGTGTAGGGGATCCGATATTGGAAAACTTCAGGTATCGGATGGAAAAGGACGACACACAACTTCTTTTCGCTGTAAAGGACAATTCCAATCGACTGACAGGGGTGCTGAGTGCGACCATCAATTCAAAGGGCGTGTACACAGGGAAGGCTGCGAACGGCTGGACTTTTCTTCATACAAAGACGACTAATGGTTTTTCGGGATTCGTAAAGTTCAATTCTTCGTCAAAAGTTGTTTGTCTTTCAGTGAAGCTTGAATCTGCTTTGATAATTGCAAGTGTTTTCAAGTCCGTATCAACCAGAGCGCTTCTTACTTCTGAGAATCTGGGCCGATATTATCCTGAGCAAGGTGTTAAGTGCGTTTTGGTATTTCCCGAGAACGAAATAGAAACAGAGATCGCACTGAATTTGAAGGAAAAGTTGGAGTCTGGATCACAGATTTCTTTCCCTACAGTAATTTTGCCTTTGCCTAAAGGTTTTAAAAATTGGCTTTCGGTCTATCTAGGATCGGCCGGTTCCTCAGCTTTTCCCACGATTCAAATACTAAATTGAAGAGCTTCGACATGGAAAACGTAGCGCTACGCCTGGATCTCGGTTTTTTGAGTTTGGTGAGTGAATCCCCCGTAAAAATTTTCGGCAATGAAATAGCACGGGAGATTCACGACATGAACTGCGAGTTGGTAGAGACAGCGTTGAGACTGCAAAAGAAAATAGCGGAAGACAGCAAATTCAAACTTACTCGTGCAGACCGAGAAAAACTGTTGAGCACTAATACCGGGAAAGGTATTTACGCCCGATACTGCTTTGCAGAAGGACAAATGTCGCAAGCAAAAAGAGTATTCGAAAAACTTGCGGAAGATTCTCAGAACATCCATAAAAAAGGGCTTTATTTATATGAATGCTGGGTTGTTGCTTACACCAAGTCTGCAATAGACCGTATGACAAAAAATAGCGAAAAAAGCCCGGAAAATCCTAAGACTCAAAAAACTAGGAGAACTCTGGCTCGAAATTATGCCGAAACCTCAAGAATCGGTAGGGAGATGCTGAATTGCTTTCAGTTGGACAAACTGTGTTATCCACATATCGGAGCACATATTCTTTATTGTTATTTGGAGGGCGGTCACCCTCAAAGACAAGCTTCTTTTATGAAGGTGAATAGGGAGGATTTGTCTAAACCCGACTGGATTATCCGAGCTTTGGAGGCATCGTGTGAATTTAATAAAGAATCCGTCGAGAACAATCCGCGAAGTTTCGATCTGGGAAACTTTAGAACCAGAATAAGGCGAAACAGCAAAGACTCTCTGTACCCTTCATTTGAAATATTTCCTGTTCCGGAAAAACATAGGATTCAGTATCTCGTTCTTGATCTTTTGAACGAATATTATTCCAGTCAATTGAGGGAAAGATCCGCAAACGCGTTTGGAGGCTTTACCGGGGAAGAAGCACTGAGGCTCATTAGGGTTTACGGAAGAATGGTGGGAAAACCGGGTATATCTGAAGAGGAGTGCATGAGCGAAATTCGCGCTATTGGGAATCCGGATGAAGATCGCTATAAATCCTTAAAATTGATTCTCGATTGCTTTAGAGGAGACTAAGTTGTCCGGCTTCCCGCTTGAATTGCTGTTGGTGATTTTTCGAGCGTTAGATGAAAAATTTTCCAACAGTTCCTTCTTGTATTGTCTTCTTCTTTTGAAATTCCAACCGGACGACAAAGGTATTGTTGTCATCAGAGAGCGTGATGTCAGGAACTTGGAAGGCTATCAAGGGAGTTTCTCGTCTTTGAAGCAAGTCCTCCTTTTTTTAGAAAAACCCCTCATTCTTACTCGTGGAGTTCACTTTAAAAGTATTAC
>ERZ773164.634-NODE-634-length-40778-cov-82.414385_pt1 | contig 40778 bp, 66 predicted proteins | sample MGYA00511917_ERZ773164 | MGnify/ENA primary metagenome ERZ773164 (study PRJEB29015, sample SAMEA2737847) | human gut metagenome | biome: human gut; feature: human-associated habitat; material: faeces | place: China | collected 2012 ...
TTTTTGGAGCTGGTGACAGGAGTTGAACCTGCAACCCACTGATTACAAATCAGTTTTATTTTACCATTTATCGATAAAAACTCAAAGTTTGTTAGTCTCGTGTTAGCTTATTAAACTTAAAAATTTAGCTTTTCAAGTTTTGGCTGTATGTAAAAATAACACATTTTGTGTCGTTTTACAATGCGGTTATCTTCCGCATGACCAACTCATACTCTTTCGGGTATGCAAGCTTTATGGCGCTCATGTGCTCATCAAGCACTTCCATCAAGCCTCCAAAGGGCGCGGCGCTGGCCGCTTCCACGAACTCGCTTTGCGGATTTGCTTTTGTGGAGTATGCCGCCGGGTACGACGCGGGAGGCAGCGCTTGAGTCTGCATTTCTGCCGGTGCCTGCTTTTCTTCCAGCTCATTCCTCACGGTGCAGAGGGCGGCAAGTTTTTCCACGCTCTGCCAGTCCGTCGATCCGCATTTCAGCTTGTGGATATGGGTGTTGATCTCGTCGATGTCCATACTTGCCGCCCTCCTCCCTTATGCGTTCCGCAGGATGTCGGCTGCCCGCTTGTAAGCGTCACGCTCTGCGCCGGTGGCGTCCTGCATCATGTCCTCGATGTCAGAGATCATGCGCTCACGGCCATCCGTGCGGGAGTAATGCCCACGAACATAGTGACGGCCTCGATTGGCGTAGCTGTTGCCACGGCCATAGCTGCCATCCTGGCCATGAGTGCCGCGCATATCGGCTTCCCATTCGCCGGTACGGCTGTAGTCCCCGTCCTCCAGCATCTGGATCTTGTCGATATTCTTGATGGTGTCGGTCAGCTTGTGCGCGGTGTCCAGATCACCGGCGCTCAGTTCACCTTTTCGGGTAATTTCTTCCAGTTCCTCGCACAGCATATCTTTCAGTGCGTCAAGGTGTTTCATGTTCATAGCGCTCTCCTCTCATTATGCCACGCGCTCAACGATGAGATTGCTGTTTGCAATGTCGATCGCCTGCGTGCTGGTGTTCTCGACTGCCACAGTCACGCAGCAGCCGCGCGGAACCTCGATAAAGGCGGCGGCGAACACATTAAAGTAGTTCCCTGCTGCCGCCGGGGTAACAATAGCCGTTGCGCTGTTCAGCGGCTCGCCAGCGATTGCCAGCGCTACAGAGATAGCCTCGGCTGTGCCGCCGGTAGGCACCGCAATGTTTCCGCCAAAGCTTACCTTAAAGCGAGCTTTGCACTGGTTTGTCAGGCCGCGCAGGGTCACGATACCCGCGCCCTCACGATGGACGATGCAAGCCGGGCCTTTTACGGCAGTCTCTGTCAAGGGAAGATTTTCCCCGGCGGATACCGTCACGATATTGGGATTCGTAAATTCAGCCATTTTATCGGCTCCTTTCATAAATAAAAGCGCCGGGACTTCTGCCCCGGCGCTCTGGTTTGCAAAATCAGCTCAGGGGCTGAACAGGCTACAAATTGTAGTCAGTTGCCGTTATTTGGTTATGCGCAGCCGTTACAGCCGCATCCGGTGCCACAATTACCGTACTGGTACGGCGCAGGAACCGGGAAGGCAGGAACGGGACGCGGGTTGTAGTAGGCCAGCTGACCGCTCATGTATGCCTTGAGGGTCTCGTTCTGCGCCGCCTGGGAAGCTGCAAGCTGAGCCGCAAAGAGCTGCTGGCTCTGCTCCGCGATCTTGGCGTCCTTTGCCTCGATGCGCTGAGCTGTGAGAGCGTCCAGGATAGCCCGGGCGTTCTGATTCTGGTTGTCTACGATGTCCCGGGTCGCGTTCTGCACGGTGTTCCGGGTCTCGCAGGACTGGGTAGCCAGATTGTAGTTGACGCCCTGGATAGCAGACCGGGTCTCGCAGCAGCAATCCTGTGCCTGCATCTGCATAGCAAACAGCTGCTGCATGAAAGCGGCCTGCTGATTTGCACGGCTGATCTCGGCGGACATGAAGCCGTTACTCACGGTCTGCTGGACGCCGTTGATGAGCTGTGCCTGCTGGTAGAAGCCGTCACACATACCGTTGTTTACGCCATCGATCTTGCGTTCGATGTTGGCGAAGTCGCTGGTCAGGATGTAGCCATCTACGACGCCGGTGCCGGCACCGGCGCGATTGCCGCCCCAGTTACCGCCCCAGCCGCAGAAGATGAAAAGGAAGAGCACGATGATCCACCACGAACCATCGCCGCCAAAGCCAAAGCCGTTGCCGTTGTTGGTATTGGCGGGCTGCACCGGCATAGTCAAGCCGATGTTGTCAGAAGAAAGAGACATTTTGTACTCCTTTCGAAATTTTTGATAAAAAGTGTATCTCGACCGTGGCCACGGTTACGACTTAGTGTAAAAACTGCTGGAACTGCTGAGCCATTGCCTGAAGCTGGTTGAGCTGGTCTTGGCTCATCCGCCCGGATTGAAGGAGCTTTTGCACCTCCTGCTTTGGATCGCCCTGAAAATTAGCCTTGAACTGCTGGAACTGCTGCATCATCTGGCCGAACTGGCCCATAGGGCCGGCCGTGGAAGATGCTTTGCCGCCGCCCAGTGCATTAAAAAGAGGATTTGCCATGATCACTTGACCTCCGTTTCAGGTTTTGTGGGTTCTTGCTTTTCCAGCGCTGCACAGCGGGCTGCCAGGGCGTCAAACTCTGCCCTGGTGACAAACTCCCCGCCGGGCTGTTGGACGGCCTGAGCGGGCATCTTAGCTGCCGTGGTGCGCTCCTTGTAATCAAAGGCCCTGAGCGGCAGCGGCATTCCGCTTGCGTCCGTGCTCTTGATGTAAAAGGCGCTGTTCTCGCTATCCATCAAGAGCACGCTGTTCCCGGCGGCTACCATGTAGGCTTTTGCGCCCTCTTCGCCCTGCACCCAGATGATCGGAGGCGTAGATGGGGAGCTTTGCCCTGTCGGTTGGCTCATCATGGGCGGCTGATACCCGGCATTCTGCCGCAGCTGCGTGAGCTGGTCAGGCATAGGCTGCCCGTAGTAGTTTGGCATTTGGTAGCCATATGGATTGTACGGCATCGTTTAGTCCTCCTTGTACCAGTAGTAGATCGGGCATTCTGCACCGCTGTCCCAGCTGTCCCACCACTTGCCATCAATGACGGCCAGAACGTGGCCGGAGCAGCCCAGTACATACACGCCGTGCGGGTACTCCCGGGCAAAATCTGCCACCGTGTAACAGGTGGTGCAGTCCGCTTCGACAAGGCGGCGCTTGAATCCGTGCTTTTGGAGGTATGCGCCCCATGTGCGGTTGGCGCTGGGCATATCGCCGAGAGCAAAGCCGGTCAGCGCCAATCCAATGTAGGCCTGCTCCCAGCTCTGCCCAGTGGCCGCTGCTACCGCACGCACGGCGCAATCTCCAACGCTGCTCCCGTGGGGGTTGGGGCTGAACTTGTTCCACATTGGCGCTTGCCTCCTTTGCGCCCAGTGTAGCAGAGCCACCCGGCGGGAGAGACAACGAAGGTACAACGAAGGACAAAAAGCTCGATTAGAACTAATACAACTAATACAAAATAGACAAAAAAGTAAGGCAAAGTTTGGTGACTATGCCTGTATCAGTTGTATTAGTTTTGTGGTATAATAATGGTGTCAAAGGGAACGCAAAAACAACACAGGAGGCGCAAAAATGAAATACTCTTGGAATACAGCCCGTGGCGCAAAGATTGATCTTGACATTGACGTGAAGGTCGTCACCGAAGAAACCCTCTGGAATGATGGCAACGAGGTTGCGGTCCCTTGCCGCAAGTGGCAGTACACCATCAATTCTCTGCTCGTGAACGGTCGCGAAATGAAGGCTGGTGCCTACAAGCAGCAGATCGGGCGTTGGCCGGAGAACGTGCATTACGCTTTCGGCGTGTATGTGATGGCCAATGGTAAAAAGCAGCAGGCATTCGTTGAGATCCCCGATGAAATCGAGAACGAAATCTACGGCGAAGAGCGGGCCTATCAGGAAGCAAAAGTCGAAAAAGAGCTTGCTGTTGGCGAAGAACATGAAAAGCATTACAACGCCGTGATGGATATGCTGAACAAGTAACGAGTAGGAGGACACCATGGAAAACACTACCATCCGAAATCTGGGTAAGTTGTACCGCTTGCTGGACGAAGCTTGCAACCCCGACCATGTAAATCAGGCAGACCTTGACAACGCAACGAGATTCCCTGTGCGTGGCGTAACGATGAAGATTACGCTGGCGCACAAGCTTCATAAAATGACCCCGGAGCTTGACAATGCATGCGCCTACGTCCTGAAGGATGTTGACCTTGAGGATGTAGAAAAGAGCTACGCACTCAAAGCATTGCCGTTGCAGCAGCAGGGCATGTTCCAAATCGGATATATGTCACCCGATTATAAAACGCTCGGCGTGTCTGCCGTCAAAATCAAGGCAGCCAGAGAAAGCGCAGGATTAACCATCCGGGCCTTGGCAGAAAAAACCGGGCTGTCCACTGCAACCATTCAGCATGCAGAGTCCGGCAAGGCAGTCTCGAGAGTGTCTACCCTCGAAAAGATCGCAGCCGCTTGCGGCGTTACCATCGCCGATTTACAGGGATGAGTTGCGTGATAAAGAAAAGATGTACCATTTGCGGCAAGCCCTTCCAGGTCTATCTCAGCTAAAAAGACTGCCGGGCTTCCATGTCCCAAAAATAAAAAATCCCCCGATGCTCCAAACGGAACACCGGGGGATTTGCTTATCCAAGCATTTTGTCAATACCTTTCAGCCGGTAGCCTACCGCCGTCCGGCTGTAATGTGTCTGTGCTGCAATGTCCGGAAGCGGGAGCCGCTCAACGTACCGCAGTAAGGCTATCTTACGGTCTACCCTCCCAAGCGGTGCGTTTTTGATTGCGGCGGTCATCTGCTGTAGGTCAAGTCCTTGCAGCGCAGCGGGCAGCACCACGCGAGCCGCCGCCACAGGCAGCACCGAGCCAGAAGGGCTGCGGCAGCTGTCCGGCGTTGCGCACCATAGTGCCAAGCGCGGCAAACCGGTGACAAAACGTCACCAGTTTGTTGACGTTACCAAAATGGTGATGAGTTTGACTTTTGAGGCTGGAAAAGTTGAACTCATTCGTAAAAATGGCCTGTTTTAACCAATGCCGTGCGTACGTAGTGCTACTCATAGTCAAAACCTCACTGATTTTGCAAGGCCGCCTTTGCGCGGTCAAAGAAAAACTGGATAACTTTGCCGATGGTCTCATCAGTGATGGCCCAGCTGATGAGCCTGCCGTATTTGCTGGCGCTGAGAGCGGCCCGGAGCATCTTGACGACCCAGGCTTTGCGCTCTGCGCCCCGCTTTGTACCCTGTATCTCGTGCTCGGCCCGCTCGATGAGGTCCAGCACCAGCGGCTTTACTGCGGCACCGTAGCCCAGCCGGATGCAGCCAAGGGCGTAGAAAATAAAGCCCCCCAGCATCAGCACAGCCGCCACCGGGGCGGGGATAAGGTCAAAAAGCTTAGTTGCCAGTGCTTCCATGATTGGTCACTCCTTTTAACAGATAGTTGTCGATGTCGGCGCGGCTCTTCTGCATCCCCTCGCGGTTGTTGCCGGAGAGCTGGGCGTCCAGCAGATTGCGCACCCCGTCGAGGGTCAGACGGCTCACCTCGTCGATTTCTTCAAAGCGGCGCAAGTCACGGGCGAGGGCCTGCGTGTGCTGAAGCTGGCCCTGCTCCAAGGTGCCGATGCGCTTGTCCATCTCATCCAGCCGCTTGTTCTGCTCGTTGTCCGGCTCCTGCGCCTTTTTGATGTACTTGTGGATGATTTCCAGCACCTTGTCGATGGTGATGGCTGCAGCGCACAGGCTGCCCAGGATGCCCAGTACCCACAGCAAAGCTTCTTTTTCGGTCATTTGCCCTCCCGGAGACGGGTCAAGCCCTTCTTGCGGATGATTTTGGGGTAGTTGAGGGTAGTGACGTTGAAGTCTACGTCGCCGGAGATGCCCGGCACAGCGCCCTTGCTGGTGTGCTGGTGGGCGTTGTAGGCAAAATCGACCTTGGGTGCCTTGCCGGTGTAGTCGGCCAGCCAGACGTCCCACCGAGAGGACAGCCGAGCCATGTCCAGCTCATACTTGTAACCGGTGTAGGTGTAGAGCTGGGCGTAAAAGCCCATCCGCTCCACCTGTTCCAGCGCGTAAGCGGTAAGATTGGACAGGTCAAGCGTGGACAGCTGCTTGAGCTTGTTTTCCTCCACGTCCACCGCCACAGGCAGGGTCAGCTCCTTGCCGTATACCGCCTGCCGCAGAAGCGCAAGCTCTGCATCAGCCATGGCCTCGCTGGTGGCGTAGGTGTAGTAGTACACGCCCACGTCCAGCCCTGCAGCCCGGGCGTTGCGGTAGTTGGTCTCAAAGGTGGGGTCGATATACAGGCCGTCTGCCCGCTTGGAGAGCTTGCGGTTGGTGCTCACGGTCTTGAGCATTGCCCCCTTGTAGCCAGCCGCCGCCACCTGCGCCCAGTCGATAAGGCCCTGATAGCGGCTCACGTCGATGTACCGGTAGGGCGGGTCTCCCTCCCAGCCGGTTACAGCCTCTGCCCCGGGGGGTTCGGGAGGTTCCGGTGCGGGCTTTGCCTCTTCGGCATCCTGCTTGTCCCCCGGGCCAAAGAGAGCCCGCACCAGCTTTTCCAGCAGCTCCAGCAGTTTATCCATTGTAGTAGTCCTCCCTCGTGATCTCCTTGTACTGCTCTTCACTGATCTCGCCGTCGGCCACCCTCTTGGCCAGCTCCCGCTTGACCCCGGGGCGGCGGCTTGCGGGCATCTCTTCCCATTCCTTGGTGCCGGCGACCAGTCTGTTTGCCCAGATTTTGTCCATTTTGATGTCCTCCTTACTTGTTGACGGCGGCATCCAGCTCGCACAGTGAGTCCTCGATAGTCGCCAGCCGCTCTTCCGATGCCATGTCCTGCTCGCACAGGGCGTCCTCCATCTCTGCGGCAGTCTTTGCCAGCTGCTCCGCCACGGGTCCGGTCTTGTCGGTCATCCGGTAGTGGCGGTCGATCTCGTACCAGTCATAGCAGCGCCCCTCCGCGTCCTCCGCGCTGCGCAGCTTGCGGATGACCCGGAAACTGTCGGTGATGGTCTGGTCGGGATACTCCCGCTCAAGCTGGTGGTAGCCGGTCAGACCGGTGTGAGCGTCGCCGATGGTCTTGAGGACTTCAGCGCCGCCCTCTGTGCCAAAAACATAGTCCACGTCAGGTTCTCCTTTCTCCGATGCTCTCGGACGACGTGCTTCAGGTCGCGGACGACCCGCTCTCCCCGAAACAGCCATTGATAGAGATGATAATTGTTGCAGTGCCGGAGCTGTCCGAGGCGCGAGAGCAGACTTGCTGCCGCTCTGGGCGTGATGGGCCTCCCCTGCCGCCTGCGCTTGCGATACCGCGCCAGCGCCCGCTTGATGTGCAGCAGATTCCGCTTGCGGGGAATGGTGTACCCTCTGCCGTAGCGATAGCCTACGGCATCCGGCAGGCGGCCTTTGGTGCGCTCATAGCCACGCCGGGGCGGGAGCAGCGGCTCTTTGCGCTGCGGTTTTGCCACCGGGAACACCTGCCAGTCGCCCTTGAGCTGCAGGCCGTGGGCGTCAAGCCAGTCTTCGACCAGTAAGCGGAGCTTCCGCAGCTTGCGTTTGTTGGGACCGAATGCCGTCATGTTGTCCATGTACCGGGCGTAGTGCTTGCAATAGCCGCTCTCCCGGATGAGCCGGTCAAGGGGCTGCAGCACAGCGTTGGCAAGCCACTGAGACGTGTAGGTTCCAAGTTGGATGCCGTTGCGGATGATGCGCTCGATGAGGTCAAGGACGCGGCGGTCTTTGTAGATCTGGCGCATTCTCGCCATCACCACTTCCGGGGTCAGGCTCTCGTAAAAATGCCGGATGTCCCCGCAAAACTCGTACTTCGTACCCTTTCGGTCGTACTTCATCCAGCGCTCGATCGCTTTCTTCTCCCGCTCCGTTCCCCGGCCACGGATGCTCCCGCAGCAGTAGAAATCCATGCCCTGCATCATCTTCGGCTGCAGCGCCTGAATGAGGGCATGATGCACATACTGGTCCGGCCACTGCGCCGGTTCGCTGATGGTGCGCCACTTCCGGGCGCTGGTATCCCAGCGCTGGGAGACATGGGGCGGTTTCGGCTCAAAGCCCTTGATGAGCATACGGCGCAGGTCTTTCACCCGCTCCGCTCTGGTTTCTTCCACCCACGCCGTGCAGGTGTTGGGGCGGTGGCCCTTGCACCAATGGTGGGTGCGGTTGACTTCGTCGATGGCTCGCAACAAATTATCATCTGAGATTAACGTATCAAAGAGCTTTCCAGCTCTCTTCATTGGGATACCCTCCTTTTAGCTGTACGGACGTTCCAGCGCCCCTTGCGGGGTGTACTAGCCCGCTCCCAAAACGCCTATCTTCACCATGAGGTGTGCGGCTGTCTGTGCCAAGGATATGTGAGATTGGAAATATCAAAAAAGGAAGCGGCAGCCGATGTTCCCGTTATAGTTCGACGCGCTGTTGTAGTTGACGTAGAACAAACCATAGTTGGAGCTGTGGCTATAGTTACCACCGACGTAGAGGCACGGGTTCGACGAGCTGAAGTGCCAGTAATCGCACGAGGCCTGAGAACAAAAAAAACACCGGCAATGCACAGACAGTCCCTTATAAAGTTCAGCGCCTTACGGCGCGGTTATCTGAGGGGGCTGCGGCCCCCTCAGACTCCCCCGTTGGGGAGTTCCTGGAGGCGGCAGCCGATGTACCCGCCATAGTTCGACGCGCTGCTGCAGTAGACGCAGAACAAACCATAGTTGGAGCCGTGGCTATAGTAACCACCGACGAAGAGGCACGGGTCCGACGAGCTGAAGCGCCAGTAATCGCACGAGTACGTTGCGTCACTACCGGACGCGGATGTGGGGATAAACACCGGGAAGTCGCCGTTTGCCTTGACCCTGAATGCGGACGGCCAGCCATTGGACGGAACGCCGACCGCCGTGCCGCCGCTGCTGTCGCTGAACTTGGAGGGGTTCAGGATGATGTTCAGGCCGTTGCTGTTGTAGTAGCAGCCATCGCACCAGTCATAACAATTATCCCACAATCCCTCGATGTTGCGGTACTGGGTGCCGCAGCCGTAGGTGGTGCGGCTGCTCTGGGTCGTACCGGTGTGGTACGGCATACTGTCGGTGTAGCCCATCGGCTGCAGAGAGCTGTCGTTGCCGCATCCATAGCCGATTTTCGCCTGACTGTTCCAGTCGCAAAATTCGACGATATAGAGCAGCCAGACAGTAAACCGCATGGCAAAATCGCTCTGCCAGATGGTCGAGCCGAGATTGTGGATGCCGGAGCGGGCCGAAGAGCGGGTCATGTTCGCCCTGGGGCTGCCGGTGCCGCTCTTATAGGTGCCGTTGCAGTGGTATCTGCCGATGTACACCACGTCCCGCTCACCGTGACCGTCGCCTCTGTCCATGTGGGCGGGGCTGACGCTGTAGCCCTCCACCGCGCGGTCGGCGATCTGAATGCTCATGCCCCTGCCGTTTTGGGTCAGCTTGTACCAAAATTTCGGGATGCTGACCATCGTGCCGCCGGTGCGCTCGCTCTTTACCATGCCCGCCCAGGGCTGTAAGTTGTCAAAGGGACTGCCATAGCTGCTTGCGCCCGCGACGTAAGGCACCGGGTCGGTAAAGTCTGCCGCCTCGTCGGTGCGGCTCCACTTGGTGGTGCTGGTGCCGTCCCAGCTTGCGCCGTAGATGTGGGTGTATGCAAGTTCAAGGGGATAGTCCTTGTACTCGCTCACCTCCAAGCTGCCCTCGGCGGTCTCGTCGCCCAACGTGGCCGTTACCGTCCACGTGCCAGCGATGGGCAGATACAGCTTGATGCTGCCGCTCTCCGGCACCGTGCCGGAGACGGTCTTGTCCCCGCACTGGGCGGTGACGGTGCTGCCCGCCTTAACCGTGACGGTCAGGGTGTAGTAGGTCAGGGTAAGGGTCTTGGTGCGGCAATACTCCGCCTGCATTGTCTCCGTGGCCACGCCGGTGCCGAGCGTGGCGGTGACCTCCCACTCGCCGTCGTGGGGCAGGGCCGCAGAAAAGCTGCCGTCGGTGGCCGTGCCAGTTACCTTTTTGTCCCCGCTGACTGCGGTGACGGTGCTTCCTGCTTCCGTCTGCACCACCACCCGGGGCAGTACGATGCTGCCTACAGCCGCAGCGTCCGCAGCAGCGCCGGAGATGGTGAGGGTCTTGTCGGTCTCGATTTTGATAGCGTTGATGCGGTCGCCGGTGGCTTTGGCGTCTGCGGGAGCGCCCGAGATGGTGAGGGTGGGGTCGGTGGTGACCCGGCCCTCGGTCTCCTTGGCAAACTGCTCTGCCCGCTTGGCAGACTCCGCAGCGGCAGCTTTGGAGCTTTCAGCGGCCTCGGCCTGCTGTGTGGCAGTCTCGGCCTGCTGCGTGGCAATGCCTGCCTGCTGTCCTGCGGTCCGGGCAGAGGAAGCGGCAGCTTCCTTGGCCTCAGCGGCAGTTTTGGCGCTGGCTGCGGCCTCCTCTGCCTTTTGGGTAGCGGTGGAGGCAAAGCCCTCCACATATTCAAGGCTCTCGGCCATCGCCTCCCGCACCTCAACGCCCCGCTTTGCCTTGCGGATGCCGTCAATGTTCTCCTGAAAGGTCTTATTCACAAACTCTTTACCTCCGTAGGCTCGTCATAGATGACGTCCTCATCAAAATAAAAATCGTCCCACAGCCAGTCTGCACCCGCGTAGGCGGTGGCATTGTACTTGTAGGGATTGCAGGTTCCGGTGATGGAAAATGTGCCGGTATGCCGGTCTCTGCTCTGGGGCGACACTGTCCACAGGCCCACCCAGAAGTTGGCCGGGTCCTCGTCCAGTACGCAGCGCAGCCACTGCCCCTGCAAGGCGTTTTCGAGGACGCTCTGCACCTTGCGGCGCTCATCCGACGGAGCCTTACATTTAAGGTCAAGCCGGATGGTGCGCTGAAGGTAGTGTACTTTGCCGTCCACAGCCCGGGTGAGGTCGAGCAGGAAATCGCCGCCCGGCACTTGCACAAGCTTTTTGTCCGGCTCTGCGCCGGAGATGAGCGGGCTGCCAACCAACAGGTAAAGGCCGAGGTCGTCCAAGGTGTGCAGAGAGCCGATTTTTGCTCCCATGAGCTTGCCCATAAAAATCACGCTCCTTTACATAAAGCCCTGCAGCGCCTCCGGGCGGCAGGCAGTATCATCCTGCACCCATGCGCCTGCCGCCGTCTGTCGGTATCCGCTGCCAAAGGTCACGCCGCTTTTGGACGCCGTGACGTCCCGCCGCTGGGCCAGAGCGCCGGGGAAGAGGATGGAGTATGTTTTTCCGTTCACCGGCAGCACCGCAAAGGCCCGGCCCTTGCCCCCGGCGGCAGCCCACGCAGCGGCATCTCCGTCGTAGGTGAGCAGCACCGCCGCATAGCCGGAGAGGTCTGTGCTCGTGGTCTGGGCCGCAAAGGAGGAGCCCGACCAGCTTTGCAGCTCGGTGCCGTTTTTTACCCCAGAGAAGGTCAGGCCGTCCGTCCCGAAATGGATGTTGGCCGTGATGCTGGCGTGGCCCACTGTCATGCCTGTGGAGGGCGCATAGTCGATAAAGTCGCTGGCCGTCTTGCCCGCCTGTGTGGTGTCCACCTGCGTGGCGCTGGCGTAGCGGCTGGTGGATGCCGTCTTTTCGGAGAGCTCGTTGGTCACGCCAAGATTTGCCACGGCCCGGTCAGTGAGGGTGCGCCGGGTCATGCCAAAGGTGTACTCCTTCTTCTCCGGGTGGTCGAGCGGCTCCACAAGCTTGGTGCAGAGCATGATCACGTCGATGCTGTGAGGCTTGCTGATGATATGGGCAAAGCTGGCAAAGGTCAGCCGCTCGGTATCATAGCCCGCATCCACAAGGTCAACGGCCTTGACCTCATAGCTCATGGTCATGAGGTCGTTCTTTTCCAGGTCCTGCACCGCGGCGGCAAAGGTGGCGTCGCTGCTGTCCGTGTCAAACTCCCTGATTTTGGAGACCACGCCAAACTTTTTTACGGCCTCGTCGTTCTGGATCCACCCGTACTCACGATTCCAGCTGTAACCCTTCTTCGGGAGGTACTTGTCCACGGCGCTCTGGCTCGTGCCGTTGATGCCGTAGCGCTCTTCGTGGGTGCCGGTCGTCACGGTAGTCGAGCCCCACTTAAACCAGAGGAATTTGTACTTCCACTGGGTCTTGGTCTCTTCGACAGTGTGCTTGTTGCCCATCGGCCAGATGCGGGTGAAAAGGTCGTTGGTGTCGGTCTTTTCGGTGAAATCCAGCAGATTCACGCCATATTCGATGTTCTGGGCGGTCTGCCGGTCAGCCTCGTATGCCTGGTCGCAGTAGTTGAGCACGTTCATGCCGGTGGTAGAGTTATAGGTGCAGTAAGCGTAGCCACCGTAGGTCTTGAGCACCATTTTGCTGATGATGTCCCAGGTGCTGCCGTAGTCCTCACCCACGCCGTACTGGTTGCGGTCGCCGTAGCTCACCACAAGGTCGCCGAGGGCGGCAGTCACCCTGCCCAGCTCAAACTTTTTCATCTTGTCGTAGCTGGTCTGCTCCTCGTAGCCGTTGCCGCCGGAGATCTGGGAGTTGTGGGCTTTGATGAGGTATTCTAAAAAATCCCTCAGCTTGCCCTCGTAGTTGAAAGGGGTAATGCAGCTGTCATTGAAATAGCTGAGGGCTCCCTCGCAGTAGATGACCCGGCGGTTGAGCCAGTCGGCTTCGTGGCTGAGCACCCGGCCCCGCCATATCTCCTTGCCGTCCTGATGCACCGCCACAGCGGTGGACATCTTCTGCATGGACTCATAGCAGGGGTGGGTGCGCAGCATGGTAAAAGTAAGGCTGCCGCCCTTGCTCACCTCGCGGGTAAGCTTGGGCGACAGCACTACAGCCTGCCGGTTGCCCGGCTGATAGACCGTCAGCTTGTTTTCGGGGTCGCCGTAGGGATACGCAAAAATCTCGTACATCTCAGTTGCCCCTTTCTGCAAGCATCTGGATATGGCCCAGCTGGTCGTTCATGCCCGGGGCGAGAGCGCCCACAATGGTACCATCGTCCAGCACGATCTGCTGATTTGCCACGTCGGGCAGATACTGCTCCACTACGGTGCTCAGCTTTGCAAGTTGGGCTTGTATCTCTGCCTGATATTTGGGGACGGAATTGTTGTTGGGGTTGTAGGTAAAGGGGTCGCTGCGGTAGTCGTAGCCCGCAAAAGCCCGCTCGTTGCCGTACCAGTAGGCGTCCTGAATGTCCAGATAGCTCATGGCGCCAGACGAGGCGCTTTCTGCCGCAGCAGACGAAGACGAGGACTTTTTGCCAAACTTTTTACCGAAGAAGTAGCTGATCCAGCCGATAGGGCCGGTGGCCGCCAGAAGTGCGCCGGAGAGAAGCTTGCTTCCCAAAGAGCGCTCTTCTCCAGAATCCTCGCGGGCGCGGGCGTTCTGGCCCATTTTGAAGCCTACAACGCCCTCCGCGATGACGGCCAGCACAGCAAGGCACTCCGGGAAGAAGGAGGCCGCTCCGCCCGCTGCAGACGCAATGGCCTGCCCGGCCCCGGCTTCACCGGCGGCCGCCGCAGCCTTCGTACCGCCGCCGAACAGCTTGAGGATGCTGCTGACGATTCCGCCGGAGCCTCCGGTGCCGGAAAGACCCTTCATGGCGGCGGCAAAGCTCTGCACCTCTTTGGTGGAGCCGTTGACCGCCGGAGTGATGCCGTTGCTGAAGAGGCCTGCAATGCTCTGCAGCGCCCCCTGAATGCCGCCCTGCGCGTAGTGCTCATTGATGGCGGTCATTGCATCGTCTGCCCATTTCAGAATGGTGTTTCGCTGCTCTTGCGTCACCTGTCCGAAAATGACCTTTACCACATCCCCGGCGATGGCCTTGCCGTCTTTGTTTTTGATGTCAGTAAAGAGAGACTTCACCAGCCCGAAAATGCCTTTGTCAGACTGCCCTTGGATCTCGGAGATATACTTTTCGGTGCGGGAAAGCGCAGCCTGAATGCTTTTTTCGGCCTCTTCGGTGTCGGTCTTGGTATTCTGGAGCACACCGTCGATATAGGTGTTGATGGTTTTGGTGGTCTGAGCCACGCCATCGACGATGTTTTCTTCGGTGATGGTCTCGGTCTTTTCGATGTGCTCGCTGCCGTCGGCGTATTTTTTGGTGACCTCCTGGATCGCCGTGGTCACGCCGCCCTCTACCTTGCTGGTGGTGCGGGTCAGGGTGGCCGCCAGCGTTTTCGACATATCGTCGTACGTCTTTGTGGTTTTGGTCACCACGCCGTTGACTTTGGTCTCCACCTGTTTATAGGTGGTCTCGATGCCGTTGACCATCTCCTTGCCGGTCTCGGTGGTGGTCTCGGTGATGCGGTCTTTGATGCTTCCCGCGCTGTCCTTGACCTTTTCGCTCAGAGTCTGGATGCTGGTGGTCACGGTGCCGAGGGCATTCTGAGCGGTAGTCGTAGCCGTTCTGGAGATGGACGAAATGACCGTTTCGGTAGTGGACTTTGAGCCGGGCTTGCCGCTGGAGGAGCCGGACGGGCTGGTTGTAATGGAGCTTTCATTTTTATCAAGCCCATACTGCTTTGCCATCCGTTCGCCGTACTGTTTCCAGTAATTGGTGTCTTTCTGGCCTGCTTTCTGGTTTTGATATTTGTTATTGAAACCCTCCCAATATACGGCATCCCAATCTCCTTTCGCGAGAGAGATGTCTCCGCTTTTTAGTGCATCAATAACTGCCTTTAATCCAGCAAATGCGGATTTTGCCCGGTCGGCAACATTGGCCAAGCCCGTAACTTCTCCAATCAGGCCGGTCCATCCATCTTTTTTGTAGGCATCCTGTGCCGCGACGGTCATATCGTTGAGTTTTTCAATGACTTTCCCAACGGCACCAGAAAGGTCTTGCGTCATAAGACCCGCCAGCTGGCTCACGTTATCTTTCAACGTGGATACCCGGCCATTCATGGTCTGGCTTTGGGTGTCCATGGCGTTGTAATATCGTCCGCCCTCTTCGCTGGCCGCGATAAGGGCCTGAGACAGAGTATCATAGCTGATGGTCATCTTCTGGACTTCCTGCACCGATTTTCCGGTGTAGTCGGCCAGGACCTGATAGACGTTGATACCTGCATAGGCAAACTGCTTGATGTCGATGGCGGACGCCTTGCCCACGTTGGCGATCTGCTGCAAGTTTGCCGACATGCGGGACAGCTCTGCATTGCCGCCACCTGTAGCCGAAACAGCGTCGCCCAGCGCCATGATGACCTTGCGGGAGTAGCCTGCATTTTCACCGGCGCTGATGAGCAGCTGATTGGCCTGTGTCAGGCTCGCCACGTCAAAGGGGGTGCGGGCGGCGTCCTCCTGGATGGCGTCCATGGCCGCTTTGGCCGCCTCAGTGCTGCCTAGCATGTTGGTAAAGCCGGTGGTGTAGCTTTCTAGCTGGGCGTTATACTGGATACCGGTTTGGATAAAATCCTTGGCCGCAGACAGGGCCATGGAGCTTACTTTGGAGATGACGCCGGTAAGCAGGTTGGCTTTGGTGATGGCTCCGGTGAGAGAGCCGCTGGCGGTCTCGGATGAACCGCCAAACTCCGTCATGCCGATGTTGGCTGATTTCAGAGCCGAAGTGGTCTCTTTCAGTTCGGCTCGGGCAGAGGCCAGAGCGGCTTTCAGCTCCTTGGTCTGCGCAGAGGTGCGCCCGGTCTTTTCAGCCGATTCGTTGTATCGCTTTGTCAGCTCGGCGACTTTCTGCGCTGCTTTGCTGTACTCGGAGCCCAGCTCCGTGACAACTCTTTTGGTGCTATTCTGCACGTTTTGGATGCTCTGCCGGTAAGCGGAATCATCCAGCGACAGAGTCGCTTCCAGATTAAATATGTTCAGGGCGTTTCACCTCCTCCGCACAGCTCCGCCAGAGCTTTTGCATTTTCGGCGGTAATCTGCTCCGCCGTGCGGGTGTCTTCTTTGGTGTGTAGCAGGGGGAAATGCTTGGATGCAAGCCCGGAGTAAAGGGGCTGGATGCCGAGATACTGCCCGATGGCGTCGGCCACATAGTCCCGGAAAAGCTGCGCCTCCTGATGCCTGCGCACCTCGGCGCGGATATGCTCCATGATGTACGGCTTGCCCAGCAGCCGGAGCATATCCAGCCGGATGGTGGATACCAGCCGCCGGTAGCCGTCCGCGCCGATCACATCAAGGACTGAAAAAAATCCATGAAGTCCACGTCCAGGAGCGCCCGGCTCATGGCAGAGGCCAGCACCCGGGTAGGCGGCTGCTCCTCGCCCTTGTCCAGCACCACGAACAGGGGCAGGATGCCGAGGGTGAGGTCTGCCTTGTCCGTGTAAAGCAGCCTGGTCATGTCCACGGCGTTTTTGTCAGCCTGCGCCCGGCGCTTTTCCAGCCGCTCTGCGTCCGTCTCCGTGCCGGTCAGCTCCGGCTCGCGGCCCAGAATGTCCATCACGCCGGAGTCTGCCACGTACTTTTTATAAGCCTGCGCACACTCATAGGTGCGCTTGAGGTATTCGGTGCCGTCGAGATCGATGATATTGCGCATATGTCCTCCTTAGTCCCCGGTCGGGGCCTTGACGATCGAGTAAAATTCCATGGGGGCCTGAGTGGGATTTTCCAGGTCGGCGTAGCCGGTGAGAGTGATCTGCATGGAGCCGCCGCCGCGGTGAGCCGTCTTGAGGCTCAGGCCGCCGGAAGAAAGGGCGTTGAAAATTTTGCAAACCAGAAAGCCGCCGCCGATCATAGGGCCAACCCAGTACAGCTCCCTGTAGTCCTTCAGGGCAGCCTCGATGCGGGGGACCACATGGGTGGGGTCGTCCGCATCGATGTCAGCCGTGCCGATGGCCAGCTTGAGCACGTCGGGGCTTGCGTTGGGAGTGGTAAAGGCGATGGTGGCGGTTGTTCCGGTGACCTCATTGCCCTGCTTGGTGTTGGTGGGTGCGTTGTCGATGTCGGCCAGCGTATCCTCCATGCTGTTGCTGTAGGAGATGGTCACGCCGCCCTGCGAGGCACATACGACATTGGTGCTGTCGATTTTGGGAGCGGAAAGTTCAAATGTGGAAAGCAGATTGCCGGAGCCTTTCGGGATGCTCTTGAACGCATCCGGGGTCAGCACATTGACCGCGAACTTTTTTGCCAGAGTTTCAGGCATAAAGAATCCTTTCTCACGGGATAAGCCGTGTAAGCTCAAAATTGAGGTATTCGCACAGATAGCCCTCGGGCGGGTTGTCGAGTGGCTGCGCCCAATCTTTATCGTCTTTGTCCAAAAGAATAGCGCCACCCTCGCACTCGATTTTTAAGCCGCCTCTTGGGAAAGCTGCACTGATCGTATCTTCTGTTTGCAGAATGGGGGCCCTGCCGCCCTTGCTGGGATACCACAGCCGGGCGTGGAAGGATGTCGTTTCGTTCCACCCGCCGGGGATGGTGGGCTTATAGGTCAGATAGGGCAGTGAAGCGGCAGGAGGAATGTTATCTTCCAGATAGCCCGGGATGCCAAACCCGTTGAAAAACGTGTTCAGCGCCCGGTTGATGCTCTCAGACGGCCCCATCACGGCAGCACCGCCTTTTTGCACTTCACGGCCCGCAGGCCCATGCCGGATTCCGGCGGGGCATTGCCCTCATCGGCTGCGCTCGTCACCTGAAAGGTCTGCCCGTCGCTCACCCGCTTGACGTAGTCAGGGAAAGCCAGCGGCACACCGGTGTTGACCAGCAGGGTATAGGTGGACGCCGTAGCCGCCTGCTCTGCAACCTGAGCCTCCACGGTTGTATCGTGGCGCTCCACGGCCTCAAACTCGGGGCCGTCTGTCCAGCCGGACACAAAGCCGCCAACACCGTCCGGCTCATAGCTGCGGGTCTGGAAACGGTATTTTTGGGTGAAGCTCTGCATCACGGTGGATGCAGTGAACGGATTGACCATGTCACATCTTCCTCCACTGATTGATCTCGGATTTATAGCGGGTCTTGCCGTCTGCAGGCAGGCCGTCCGTGCCTGTAGCCATTGTGCCGGACCAGCCGCCGAAGGACTGAGATACATACACGCCGCCGGACGGGAGCGCCTTATCGTATGCGTCGATTTTTTCAGCAAGCGCCACAAAATCAGGCGGCACGCGCATGGGCTGCACCGTCCCGGTGAAGGTCTCGGCGGTGAGGTCACCGTCCCCGGCCTTGTGCACGCCGTCATTGAAGATGGATCCGCACACGAGGAAATACTGCCCTGGCACTACCCCGGCGGGAACGGTATCCGGCTCAAAGGCAAACTCTCCGGCAATGGGGGCGTCTGCCCGGTCAAAAAAATTGTGCGTGTAGACGCACAGCTCCGGTACAGTCATGGGGCGTCCTCCTTACAAAGGGGCGATCACTCGCCCGGGGTGATGGTCTGGACAGAGATGCCGTCCAGATACTCAGCAAACAGGGTCACGCCGGTGATGGCAAAGCTCTCAGAGACGGCGGTGGTGTAGTTGCCCTGGGTGTGGAAGCCGATCAGGTTGCTGGCCTCGCCTGCGGTGGTGTACACCAGCCCAGCCTTGGCGTAGTCGCTGTCAGAGGGGTCAACGTAGTACATCACGATGTTGTCCACGGGGGTGGCAATGACCTTGCCCTTTGCGATCTCGCCGTCAGACAGCAGGAAGATGGTGTTGTAGCCCATGAAATCCTTGATGTACTGGAAGCCGTACTGGTTCTGGATGGTGATCGGGGCAGTGCCCAGGTACTCCGCCACGTCCAGGACGTTGGCAAAGCCCACAACGCCGGTGACGGTGCGGTGCATATTCTTGAACTTGTTCTCCACGCTGCCCTTTGCCATGGCCAGAGCCATCTGGAAGGTCTTGGGGGTACCCTTCAGGCTGCCGGTGTTCAGGTATTTGTAGAACTTGTCCGTGACCTTTGCGGTCAGGTCAAACAGGAACTCGTCATCGGTCTTCTGTACGGCCACATCATAGCCATAGTTCTGGATTGCCTCCAGGGAGACGGCCTTGGCGTACTTTTCGATTGTGATCTTGCCGTAGTCCTTCTCCTTGACGGTGTACTGGCTGTAGGGGATCTCCTCGCCCTCTGCCACGGTGCCGCTCTGAAGCGTACCCTGAGCGTACTTGCTCTTGAGCACGGTGCCGGGCTGCATCCGGATGGGACGCATGATGCCCATGATCTCCCGCAGGTGTTCCCAGTTGCGCTGGAAGCGGGTCACGAAGTCGATTTCTCGGGGGTTGACAGTGATCTCGGTAGTGGTGATCAGATTATCCTTTGCTGCCATGTATTAGTCCTTTCCGCCGCCTGTGAACAGGTCGGCATTTGCTGCGATGGCCGCCTGGCGTTCGCCAGCGTCCTTGATCGCAAAAATTTGGTCTTTGGTCATTTTGGAGCCGGTATTGGTGGGCGGAGTGTCCACCTTTGCGCCGGTGGTCGTGGTCGTGGCCACAAAGTCGCCCCATACGTCTTTCTGGCTGTCCATGAACTTCTTTGCGTCCTTGACCTTGCCGTTCTCGTCCAGCTCCAAAGCATCAATGTCCGCGCCGGTCATTTTTACAACGCGGTCAAAGTGCTTTTCCAGCACGCCATTGTCCTTCAGCAGCTGCTTGTATGCCGCTGCTTTCGTGGCCCGGGTGTCCTTCTGGGTCTGCTGGGCCTTGTAGTCGGTCAGCGCCTTTTCAGCGGCCTGCTTGCCGCCATTGGCTGCATCCCGGTCCTTTTCGGCCTGTGTGCGGGCTGTTTTTTCTGCATCCAGCTGGTCTTTGAGTTCGTCCGTCTCCTTGTGCAGGGCGTCCAGAATGGCCTTGGCCTTGTCATCGTTGGAGGTTTCGGGGTTCTCCAGAATCGTGCGGATGTCAGCTCTTTTGAGTGCCATGTGATAGTCCTTTCTGCCCATGCTCGGGCTGCCATGCTTGGCGATAAGGTTTATTTGCCGGACGTGCTGCCGGTGTGGTGCCGCCTGTGGGGCTTGAACCCACGGCCCCCGGATTACAAATCCGGCGCTCTGCCAACCTGAGCTAAAGCGGCATAAAAAAGCGGCTGACGCTGTACGCCAACCGCTGAGTATTTAGTTTTTGCGTGCAACTTTGGTGATACATTCGACCGCCCAAAACTTCGCTTCCTGTAATTTTGTCATGCACAGACTTTTTTCTCGGCTTTCAGGAAGTGCGTCAAGCTGCGTTGCAAGCTCAAGGAAAAGGTCTTCTGCCTCGCAGTGCGCAGTTTTCACATCATCGGGCAGGAACTTTTCTTTTGGTGTTTTGAACATTTTCTCCAAATTCATAAATTACGCCTCCTTGTTTCCTTCCTCTACGGCGATCTGCCGCAGCTCGTCAATGTGGTCCTCCACCGCCGGGCGGAGGAACGGACGGGCTTTCATGCCCCGGGTAAAGTGCCACTTGCCGTTGAAGTCTTTCCAGACCCACGGCGTTTTGCGTCCGTTGCCTTTCTCGGCAAAGATACCCGTTCCCAGCTCTACATAGACGCTGTAAAACAGGTTCGACCCGATGGTCACGGTCTTTTTTGCAAGGTCTACGGCATAGGTCAGGCTCTGCTTGAGCGCACCGCCCACGTAGCCCTCAATGCCGGTGCTGTCTGCCGTGCCGGTGGGCACAAGCAGCTGGGCGTAGTCCTGCACCTTCATGCCCCAGATGGTAAGCACCCGCTCCGCCCATGAATCCAGAGCCTCATGCAGCTGCGGGGTGTTGTCTGTGAATTTGATGTCGTATTCAAATTTCATGGCTGTTTCTTACGCTTCCACGATTTTGTGGCGCCGTCCCAAGAAAGGCCGTGTTCTTTTGCTTCTGCGCGCATACTGTAAGTCTGGCCGCTGATAGACTGTACCTTGTCCCAGTTGATGCCGAAAGACTTTCCATCAACAGCGCCCGCCTGAACATTGTACGTCAGATAGTTGGTTTTGTTGGTTTTCGCGGTCTTTTCTTTTGTGTCTGGCTGTGCATACCCGAACGTCAAATTGCCCTTTCCGTCTGTCGTTGCTTCCAGCACTTCGGTGTCATAGCGGCCCCGCTGCCATCCACGGCCCTCAATGTAGCGGGCCTCGATTGTTTTGGGCTGCCCCCCCCCCCCGTGATAGTGCCGTCTTTGCTGGCTTTTCCGCCGCGTTTGTTATTGTTTCCGGAGTCACTTTTAGGCATGAAAACCGCTCCTTTCAAACTCAAATGGTTTTATTTTTGTGACGTTCCAGTCAAATTCCGAAGGACATTTCCCATACCACAAAATTTCACTTGGCTGTAAAACTTCGAGCGTTTTCTGGAAGTGTTTTGCAAAGCATTCAGCCTCGTATGGGTCAGACTGTGTGCCGTGACTAGAAATGCTTATAATGGCATTTCTTGGCTCACCATCAAAACACCAATCCCAGCTCTCCACTCCACAAGTTCGGATTGTCGGGATGACATGAATACCGTGTGCCTGCCAGTACGCCGCCAACCAGTGCTTTTTATAATGCATAAAAAGATTCACGGCAAACGGCATATCATTGTAAATAGAAAAATCCGGAGAACATACCGCGCCGAACTGCTGCAAAAGAGGGATGTACTTGTCTGGATTGTTCCAAAACCGTTCAAATTGGTAATCATCCTTGTAAAAATGAACGCCTTTTGTGGCTTTGTCTTTGGCCGTCAACGCATAGTTGATAGGAATCCACGTCAATTTGTCAATGCGGATGTCTGTTTCAGGCTGAATGACTGGAATGTCATATTTGCCTGTTCCAGCAAAAACGCATCTTTCGGTGTTTTCCATCGGCAGAATCACGGTTCTTCCCCTTCTTCCTCCTGCTCTGCCCAACGTCTTTGGATCAGCTCTCCGTTGGAACAAACCGAATCCAGTACAGCGTCAGCCTGCATATGAGCAGAAACAAGAGCTTTATCGGACATTTCCATGTGATAATAACCGGTCATGACCTCACCTTTGGCAGTAATGCCTACTACTGCAAGTTTTTTGACCTTCTCTTCTTCAATCAGCTTGAGCGCATCCATAAGCCACGGCGCATAATCGGCATCTGACATTAAGACATTCATTTTCTAAATCCTTCCATTGTCCTAATAAGGCGTTTGTGCGCTTCATGCGGCTTTGCGCCATTTCCGTAGGAAGGCCGCGCGTGTTTAGGCTTAATGTAACCACACGGGGGCTTAAAATCACGGCAAAAGTTCAAGAAAAAGTCATCGTTGATTACGACAATCCCAAACTTCTTATTTTTCATGCTTTGCGCTCTCCTTTCTGCGTTTTCGCTCTTTTGCCCACCACATCTGTTCGGCTTCTGTGCCGCCTTTGGCTTTGTACCACTCGGTATAGGTCAGGTCAGATGTGACAGCTTTTGTAACGTTATCCCGCCGGGCTGCGGTCTGTCTCGGGTACTTGACCAACGCGCTGGTTAATTTGCACCGGCAGTGATAGACCATCTCCGGGGCGGCGTTGGGGTCTCCCGGGTACATGATCTCGTAGCCCTGCACCTTAAACGGCTCGTCAAGGTCTGCGGTCTCCTGATCCAGCAGGCGGTGCATCTCACGGGTGCGGTAGTCGTGGGTGGAGTTCCAGCGCTTTTTGACCTCGATGCCCAAAGCCTGGGCGTTGTGCATCTGCTGCAATGCCCCGGCGTTCTGAGCGCCTGTGAGTGCCGTGATGGCGTTATTCATGGCCCAGTGAATCTCCGTGTCTGCCATGCCGTTTACGGCCTGCACGGCGATGTCGTGGACACTCTTGCCCTGCACGATACCCTGCATGACGTAGCGATTGAATACCCGGGCGTCATAGGTGCGGTTGCTCTCGCTCTTGATGCGCTTGTTTGGCACCAGCTTGGGGTTTTCTTTGAGCAGCAGCTTGACTGCCTCGGTGTTGTACAGGGTCAGCCCAAACGTCACGCCTGCGGCCTGCTCCAGCTCGTAGAAAGCCCAGTTTGCGCCAAAGGAAAAGATGTTGTATTGCTCGTCCCGGGCCAGCTTGTAGGCCGTTTCTTGGGCTGTGGTGCAGGTCTGCGTGATGCCGTCCAGCTTCTGACGCATCAAATCGGACTGAAAGACCTGATTTTGCAGCCAGATGCGGTAATCCTCTTCGGTGATCTCGCCTGAATCCAGCTGCGCCCGCTTGCGTTCGTCCAGCGCTTTGTACTTTGCCAGAAACTCGGTGAGCTGCTCCTGCATCTCCCGGCGGGCGGTGCCGTATACCCGGAGGATGCGGCGGCGCAGGCGGTTCAGCTGGCGGGTGGAAATGCGGTCACGGTCGGTCATAAGCCAATCGCCTGCGCAACGGCCAGAAAGCACCCAGCCACAATGGCAAAATCAGCGACGAAAAGCATCACATCGATCAATCTTCCCAGAGGATCATAAATTTTTCTGTTTTTTTTCATCGGTGTCTTCCTCCTCGTCCACGGTCTCCCGCTCTGCACTCTCAGCCATCAGGGACGCCCGAGCCTTTTCCTTTTGCTCCGGGGTCAGGTTGGGCAGCAAGTCGATGGCCATGTCTTGCCCGATAATGGGTGCCTCAGAAATCACCGTTGCGACCTGCTCAGCTGTGTTGGTGATCTTGCTGCGGTTGAATGTCGGCATAGCGTTGTCAAAGCCAGCCAGTGCGCAGATCTGCCGGATGAAAGGCTTGACTTGCGCCTCGAAGTCGTCCGCGTTCTGGTTCAGCGGTTCATAGGCCGCATCCAAATGGTCGTTGGTACTGTCCGCGCTGACACAATGCACATCCAGCCCGCCGAAGTCCTCATACACCCGAGTGTGGAGCAGCTCCAAAAGAGCCTGCCGGGCCGTCACAGGAATCTCGGTGGTATAGGGGGTGATCTTGCCGCCCTCGCTAGTGTCTGCGCCTGCAATGTGGTACAGATTCAGCTTGACAAGAAACTCCTGCAGCTCGCCATCGGTCATGCCGTTGAAGTTCTCGCACAGCCAGTAGATCTGCGAAAAGTCTTGCAAGTCATTGCAGAAGCCGGACATCACCAGATCGGTGTTGTCAATGTAAGCTTTCAGCCCCACAAGGGTGCTCTGGTGCAGGTCGGAGCCCCACAGCGGCACAATGGGAAGAGCGCTGTAGTTTTCGCCCTCCACACTTTCCAGCCCGCCGCCGGGTGTGGTGACGGTCACGCTCTTGTATGCCTGCTTCGGCGTTGTCTCCTGCATCACATTGCCGATTTTGCTTTCCGTATACTCGGTAAAGCCGTCCAGCTCGTACAGGATATAGTGCATATCCGTGTCCGGGTTCAACCGCCAAAAGCGCACACCCGCCTGCAAAAGGCCTGTTTTTTCATCGTACAGGGGCGCGAACTCGGTCAGCTTGAAAATCACCAGATGGTCGTTGTTCCAGAATCCGAAGCTCTCACCGTGGATCAGGGCGAAATATCCGGCTTTCTGGATCTGCTCGTCAAACTCAGCCCCCAGTTTTTCTTTGTCCACGTCCTTATCCGCGAAGGTGACGCCGTTGCCCAGGGAGTAGGTCGCCCGCTGCTTGTTGAGCCGCCGGAAAAGATTACTCTTGACCATATCGGGGTGTGGGGTGTCCTGCTTGGTGTTTTTGGATAGGCGTTGCAGCATCAAAGCGTAGGCCTGCGCGAAGCGTTCAGCCCCCGGGTTTTTCTGGGCATCGTACAGGTCGGCGTCCAGAGCCATCTTGTAGGGCTTGGAAGCGCAGTGCTGCTGCACGAAGCGCCGGATGAAATCAGGCTGTTCCCCGGCGGCTTGCGCCTGCTGGAAGGTCTGGAATGTGTATACAGTGCTCAAAATCAATCCCTCAGTTTCACAAGGCGCTTTGTGCGCACGAAATAGCGGATAGCGTCCATGCAGTGGTCGTTGACCTTTAGCACGGCGTCGTCTTTATCCGGGTCCCAAGCGTACACGCCGAACTCTTCCAGCGTGTGCTTGCAGTCTTTGTATATTTTCAGCCGCCCGGTCTGCAGCATGGTCTGCACGTCCAGAATACCGCTCAGAACGTCGTTGTTTGCGGGAGTCTGGGTAAAGCCGTTCTTGCGCAGCTCTGTGATCAGGGGCAAGGCCGAGGGGTCTACGATGACCCGCTCCGGTTTTAGGCCATCCAGCCACGCCTTGAGGTCTGCCACATACTCACCCACGGTCTTTTGCCGCTTCTGCTCTCGCCCGCTGTAGTAGTACTCCCGGGTGACGATCCAGCAGTCTTCCTCGGCCTTCTTTTGGAGCAGCAGGAACACCGTTGCGTTCTGGGTGCCAAAGTCACACGCCACATAGGCGCTCTTCGGGGACAGCTCGGGCAGCACGTCAATGACGTGTTTTTTCGGGTCGAACATATCGTAGACAAGGCCCTCTGCCACCGTCCACAGTCCCAGAATGTAGCGCTGGTAGAAAACTCCGCTGTACTGGCTGCGGTATCTGGCCTTGATGTCCTCGGAAAGCGACAAGTTGTCATCCATCGTAAAGTGGAGATACATCATCTTGCGGGAGCGGCATTTCCGCACCCACTCTAGATAGAACCAGTGCTGTGGGCTGCCCGGGTTGCAGTTGAACCAGAACTTTGACCCGGTGACAGAGCAGCGGGCTGTGGCCTGATTGACGAAGCTCTGCGGCATCAGGGCCACCTCGTCAAAGAAAGCCCCGGCGAGGGTGATGCCCTGGATCAGGTCCTGACTGCTCTCGTCTTTGCCGCCGAAAAAGTAAAACTCGTTGGCTTTGCCGCCCTTGCTGACGGTCATGCAGTTTTCCGCCCGGTGCTCCTTGACGTTGTAGCCACGGGCTGCAAGCTGCTGCTTGAGCGTCCCCAGCACGTTGCGCCTGAAGCTGGCAATGGTTTTGCCGCACATGGCAAACTGCTGCCCGCTGTAGCAGGTCATGGCCCACTGGACAAAAGAGAAGCTCATGGCAAAGGTCTTGCCCGAGCGAATAGCTCCATCAGCAATGATGCCGTTGTAGCTGCTGTATGCGCTCTGCGGTGTCCACCAGCTCAGGACCTGCTTTTGCCGCTGGCTGAGGGCTTTCCAGCGAAAACCGTTACTTTTCCGCATGGTCGTCCTCTTCCTCCGGCAGCATTTCCACGTCATCCGGCGGGCTGAGGTCAGCGGCGGCGCTCAGTGCCTCCACAAGCCCATCGTCCGGGACTTCTATGCTGCTTTGATCTCCCAGCATGGCAAACTTGTCCACGATTGTGCCAAAGGCCGTGGAAAGCTGTGGCAGTGTTGCTTCCGCGATCTTGTCCGGGTCAGCCATCGCTTTCAAGTACAGCCCGAGAAGCTCTTGTGCTTCTCCTTGCTTGCTCTCCATGTAAGAAAGCATGTCCTTCGAGTTTTCCCGCTTTTTTTGTGCACACAAGCGCGCACTCTCCGGGTCCTCCTTCACAACTTTCTTAACGGTCGCATCCGAAACGTCATTCAGTTTTGCGGTTGCACGGTAGCTCTGGAGCTGCACATAGTCCGCAACAATCTTCTTTTTTTGCTTATCTGTCAGCCGTCGTGCGCCCACCGCCACCACCTCTCTAAACTCATGCAAAAGAAAAACCGCCCGGAAAATCCGAACGGTCAGAATATCAAAATAATAGGCCTTGCTTGTCGGGTGCAAAGCCTCTGCGCCCAGAACTTTCGCGGCTGGATGCTCCGCTATTGCACTCCCCGCTCTCGTCAGATCATGCAAGCACTCCCGGCAGGGCTCGAACCTGCAACATGCGGTTTTGGAGACCGCCGCTCTACCACTTGAGCTACCGGAGTATAAAACACCGCCCTTGGACTCGAACCAGCCAGCAATATCTCAGCTGACACGCGCTTTGTACTGCGCTCAGGCGGCCATATAAAACAGCCCTGGTTCTCTGCCAGGGCTGTTGTTTGACGCACATCCCGTCGGGAAGTCTACCCACACCCTCAGGGATTCAAAGCTTTCTCTCGTGGCACGGGAGGTTAAGCGTGCAGCTTTGTGGGGGATGAGTCCATTCGCCATACGGTGCGATACGGCGGAATCGAACCGCCTCTTGTCTCTCGTGAGCGACAAGCTGCCTTTGTGTCAGTGTATCGCATAGAAGCAGCCCGCAAAACGGTGAAGGAGAACAGGAAAGCATGAAAACCTGTCACAAGGAAGGGACCGTTCTGGAGGCTGCGTGGCAAGCGGCTACCGCTTAGCGCTGAACCGCTTATTAGAATTTTACATCCAAGCTTGCAGACTTGAAAAGAGCTGATCCCTCCCAAAATCACGCTGTGTTTTCTTGTGCATGTTGTACACTTTGCACGTCAGAAAACTCGTCCCATATCTCGGCCAGGGCCATACATCCGCGTTTGATTCGCCGGTAGACCACATCTGCCCCGCACACGCCGACTTCTTTTGCGATTTCCTTGTGAGACTTGCCCATGACATAGTGCTCGCAAATCGCTTCGGCGCATTCCGGCTCGGCTATCAGGCAGTATGCCCGCCGGGTGGCCTCGACACGTAGATTACACAAGTCCGTCTCCATCCTCTGAAGCTGTCGGCGCTCGGTGTCCAGCCGCTCTACAGCGAAGCCCACCTTGTCCCCATTGCCACCACCCGCGGGCATCCCGCTCAGGCTCTGGGTGCATTTTTCGGCCACGTCCCTGATACGCTGTATTTTTTGCTTCTGGACTTCGATAGCTGCCGCAAGGTCGCGGCACTGTTGAAACCACGCCTTGACGGTGCGGTAGTCCACGCCAATGTCAGGCTTTGGTGTGTCACTTTCAGGTATCCATGTGCGGCTCATACAGCGCCTCCTTCGACGTAAATGCATATTGCGAGCATGATCCAGCACACGATAAGCGCAACCAGCCACAAAAATACCATGTGTTCGCTTTCAACCGCCCATTTAATAAAACGTGCACCCAACGCAAAAATAATCGCGCCCGTGCCAAGTATGCCAAGCGAATATAATGCAGAAAGCCAAATATTCATTTTACTCCTCCATTTCTTCGATCCAGATTTCCGCCCGGGGATTTTGCTTGTCATAGTCCACCCTGCTGCCATCGTGGGCGGCGACGATTTTGCTGTTGTCGTCCTCCAGCACGCGGGCTTTTACCAGAATGTCCGTGGTCGCCTCGATGAGGTTTGCCAGATCGACCCGTCGGGCGGTCTTCATGTAGTACACGCACCTCACGTTCACGCGGGCAGAGATGGGGCTGTGCGGCCTTTTGATTTGCCGCAGGCATCCGGTCTCATAATCCACGTAGGCCTTGCTAGGTGCCACAAAGCGCCCGCCTGAGCGGCTTTTGAGGATGCGGGCGGAGTTTTTCTTTGTGCGCGGGTCACCGTAGAGGGTCAGCTTCATTCACTGTCCTCCATGTAACACCAGCTTTGCGGAGGGCGTGAAATGTATCGGGATGCACAGCACTCTTCCTTCATGTTGTCCCATTGCAGGCAAGTGCAACAGTCGCCACCATGCCTGCAAGGCTTCATGCCCCAGAAATTTTTAAGCCTTACAGGCTCGTCCCAAATTTTCAGGTCAGAAATGTGCCAGCCGTATCCGTCACCGCCCTTGAGATATTTTTCGGCCTCCGCTTCGGTCAAACAGGCCGCTCGAAGCAACTCGTCAGCATATTCATACTCTAAATCAGGAGTTCCGATATACAGCTTGGCAGGCTCTCTGCTGCCCGTTGCTCCAATATGTGTCAATCGGTCGATTTTATCGCAGACAACTGTACCGATGACGCGCTCTTCCATCCCCTGCAACCCGGTCTTTGGAAATCTTTGCCACCAGACCCCGGCACCTGTGCAGTAGATGTATACCTTGAAGGGCGTTTCCAGCTTCGGGCGGGTCTTGCGCACCTCCACGGTTTTCATCCCGCTCCAAATCAGCTTGCACCAGTTAGGTTTGATGCTTATCAGAACAGCCTTCATTTTTTCATCATTCCTTCCATTGCCAGCTGCTCGCACTGCTTTTCAGCTTCCCTGCGTTGCTGGTCATACTCAAACAGCATATCTGCGTACTCATTGCCCACCCGGCGGATGGCCGTTTCCAGCATCTCCGTCACAAGGTCGTGGTACTTGTCCGCGCCCTTGCGGCTGTTCCTGGCAGCTTCCCGGGCTTCCAAAAGGTCGGTGAGCTTGTCCCGCCTGTCTGCGGTGATGTCGCCATAGCCGTAGGCATCCTGGATCTGCTCCATGCTTTCCCAGCCTTCCAGCTCAGCAAATGGGTCAGCTTCAGCCTTTGCCATGCTGCGGGCTTTGGTCTTTTTCTTGACGTACCGGGTCAGCCCGTCCTGCATCACGGCGCGGGCATCGTCCATCGCCTTGCGGACGGCCTTGACCTCCCGCTCCCTTTTGAGCTGGTCGGGCTGGCTGGCCCACTCGGCCATCAGCTCAGATTTGGTTTTTGGTTTCATCTGTCCGCTCCTCCGTTCGCTCCCATGTACTTCTTGCGGCCACGTTCCCGGTGGCGGTCCTCGTGGTCGTAGTGGTAGACCTTGCCTGTGTCCAGCATCTCTCTGGTGTAAGCGGCTTCTGCGCCGCGCTGGCGCTTAAACTCGGCGTACTTGGGGCATGTGTCGTGGCATACCGGGTGCCGTGCAGGGCAGTCTTTACACGGAGTCATCGTCATTTTTCAGCACCTTCTCCGGCAGCGGCATCCAGCCCACAACCGGCTTATCTATCGGGCATTCCAGTACATCATCCGGGGTAAAGTGGCGGTATTCCCACCAGCCTTTCGGGAGCCTATACAAGTCCTCTTCTTCGTCATAAATGCCGTAATCATCGACACCTTCCCACTGCCAGAGGCTTTCGTACTGAGAAACAGTTCCGTCCTCATAAAAGGCCGTTGTGATGCAGTATCCTTTCCCACAGTCAACCAGCACCAGCACTTCGGTTTCGACCTCCGGAGGGTTCTTTTCAGGGTCGCGCCATGTTGGCCGCAGTGTTTCCGGGTCAATGGTGGGCGCCTCGTCCACGCTGTTCAGGGCATCCTTATAGCAGCATTCTCCAATAGTGAACGGATTGCTGGCACGAAGGTTCATTTCAATGCGCTTGTGCAAAGCGTTCGCGTCAATTAACCTCACTTCATCCATTTTTCAGCACCTCCGTCCTCACCGGCTTGATGTCCCGATACTCGGGGTAATGGTCGCCCGCCAGCTGGCAGGCCCTGAACTCTGCCGCAAACTGACTCGCGGCGTTGATGCGGTATGTAAGCGCCGCGTTCCCGTGCGGGCCGCTGCACTCTACGATGACTTTGTATCTAGGCATTTCGTCCTCCGTTCTGGTTTGCCTGCCCAAGAAGCTTTCTTTCTTTCCTGGACTTGAGCATCCGGGTGCGGGCAGCAAGGCAGTGCTTCGCCAGCATCTGCTCACCCTGGGCCTTTTCGACGGCCTTTTTCCACGCCGGGAGAAGCTGGCTCTGCCAGCTGCACTCCGAAATCACCTCGTGGAATGTCTTATAGGCCATCTTATCCGGCACATCCTTGAGCGATGAGTTCGCCCAGATCTCCGCGATGCTTGCGCGGTTCTCTGCGGGCTGAGGCCGTCCAAAATAGGCCTCAGCGTCCGCAAGGAGCTTTGTCATCATCTCCACTGTCACGGTTTCACCCCCTTGAAAATATTTGCGTATGCTTCTGCGGTGCTTTCTGTGGCTTGTTTCCCGCGAGGCTGCTCTTGTCTGCGCTGCTCATTCGCTGCCACGTCCCCCGGGGTGCGTATCCCGTCCCGCTGCCAGCCAGACAGGATGCCGTTGATGTAGTTCCACGAGCGCTTCCCGGCCTCTGCAGCCTTGTCGATCGCCAGCAAAATCATCTCCGTGCTGTACTCCTGCCGCCATTTTTGCAGTTTTTCCAGTGCCGAACGCGGGAAGTCACCGATAGCCCGCTGGTAATGCTGGACGATTTTTGATAACTCCATATCAACGGCGGCGGTGTTATCGCGCTTTACAACATCTACATCTACATCCCCATCTACATCTACATCTCCATTTACATCTACAGTTATTTTTGTTATGTCGTCATTAACATTGTTATCGTTTGTTATTTTTGTTATGTCTTCAGGCTTTCCCCAGCGCTTTGCCATACCGCGTTTTCCGGCGTTGCTGCGTTTCTTGCGGGTTTCATCCCATTTTTCAGACGCCCGTTTTACGTCGCTGCACATAAATTTCCAGTTGCCCCGCATCCCGCGGTCTAAAAATTCGGGCTCTTCTCCGGTTTTGGCATACCGTGCAAGAGCTCGCATCAACTGCCCAACCTCTGCGTCGGAGTATTCTTCTAACGCGTCGAACCAGCTCAGATACGCCACAAATGACTTTTTATCGTCCTGTGCCACTCAATCACCTCCTTTGCACGCCCGTATAGCCAGATAGCACAGCTCTCGGCTTAGAACGGGAGGTCTTCGCTGTCGTCGATGACCGAGAAGTCGTCTGCGCTGCCCTGCGAATACTCCGGTACGTTCTGAGACTTCTGCGGGGCGCTGTGAGCGGTGTTTGCTTCGCGCACATGATTTTCCGTCTGCTGGTCGAAATCGCGCACAGCGGGCTTCTCTGCGGCCTTTCCGCCGCAAAAGCTCACCTGCGACGCAAGAACCTCGGTAGCTGTGCGGTTGTTGCCGTTCTTGTCCTGGTACTGACGGGTCTGCAAGCTGCCTTCGATGGCGATCATGCTGCCCTTCTGGAAATACTTGGAGACGAACTCGGCGGTCTGCCGCCACGCGGTGACGTCGATAAAATCGGCCTTGCGCTCTTCGCCCTGCCGGGTAAAGCTGCGGTCAACTGCGATGCGGAAGCTGCACACGTTGGTGCCGTTCTGGGTGGTCTTGAGCTCCGGGTCGTAGACCAGACGGCCCATCAGCGCAACAACATTAAGCATGGGCCGCACCCTCTTCCTCGGCGTCGCCAGCGCCTACCTCGTAGTCGATGTTGGCGCCCATCAGGACCTCCGGACACTCGGCGCGGGCAAAGTAAGCGGCGGCGCGGTACTTGAGCATCATTTCGGTCATTTTGGGCCAGTAGCTGCCATTCTTGTTCCACCACCCGGCATCCTTTGCCATCTTGACCGTGACTTTCGGACCTTCGACCTTTTCGCCGGTGAGCTTGTCCACGCCGATCAGGCGGCAGCCCCAGTTGTCGGTGCCTTCTTCGCCCTCCATGCGGTAGCGGGTGCGGCCTGCAAACTGGCCGCTGTTGTCGATGAGGGCCTTGCAGCTCTTGCCGCTCCATGTGGGCATACCATGGACGACGTAAAGGTTCTGCATGACGAAGAGGTGAGAAACGCCCATGCGAAGGGCCATCTCGCAGGCGATGGCACACGCGCCGGGATTGCCAGTGTAGGTCTGAGGCAGAAAACCTTCGGGCAGCTGTGCCATCGCGGCGGCTTTGGACTTTGCAAGCATCCAGTTGCGCTCGTCAATGGTCAGGCCATGCACCTTCTCGGCGTAGCTCTGACGGGCAGGGGTGGCAGGTGCAGCAGGTGCGGGCATCTCTGCGGGCGGGGTGACATGTTGGTCAAGCATCTCGATAGGGGTCTGGTTCATTTTCTCAGGCATGGTGAATATCCTCCTCGGTAAATTTAATATCGATGATATTTGCATAACGCTTGATGGCGTCAAGCTCGGATTTGGTGCAACGGAAGACGAGCTTCCGGTCCCGGGGTTCTTCCTGGCGAGTGAAACGGGCAAAGAAATCGTCATCGTACTCGTCCGGTGTGTAACCATCGCCGTAGCCAACGCCCGGCTGCACAAGGCTGACAGTGCAGGGGTTCTGCGCTGGGCCTTTGTAGTTGTCCGGCATCCCACGAATGACGGCCTCCCGTAGCATGGTGCGGTACTCGGTCATATAACAAAAATCTATGGATTCATACGGTTCAGGCATGATTTCCTCGCCAGCAGCGGCATGAACGATGTCGATGAGGCACATGAGCTCACCGACCCGGCGATAAATCGAGTCGATTGTGCGGCGGGTCTCCTGACTGCCCAGCTGATGGCTGCGGGCGAAGCCGGTGAACAGAGCCACAGCATAGTTGACGTCGCTGGTGAGCTTGTTGCCGGCGCTGATGAGTCGGAACAGCACATTGTCGTTCCCGACGTACTGAAAAATGCCCTCGGCCTTGTTGGACAGGTCTTTGATTCGCGCTCTGCGGGCTAACGTCTGACTCATGTGTATCACCTCCCGTAAATCTTGCGGCCCGAAGAATCCAAGACGTCGACATGGTCATAAAGCGGCCAGTTTTCGTCCGCCCAACGCTGAGCCTGCACACTTGATAACACGGGGTCAAAACCGGCAAAAACCAGTTTATCGCATCTGCCAGGATCCCCTTTATGGTAAGCATGGCAGCAGAATGAAGCCTGCTGTTTTTGAGCTTCATTCCGATGGATGTGCCGCAACCGTTCCGGCTGTCGCTTATTCCAGCGAATCTCTGCGGCTCGCATATATCTACCGTTCATATTCCTGCTTCCTTTTCGCATACTGGCCTTTCTTTTTGCAGTAACGGCGAAGCGGAGGGAGACAGTCGACCTCCGCACGATCAATGCGCTCCTGCTCAAAAATGTACTTGTGCGGATGCTTTTTTTCATGGCGTCGGTGTCCAACGGAAGACACAAAGCTGTTGGCGGTCTTGTATCCAAGCTTAGCAGCGCACATGGCGGACGTTCCCGCTGCCACCACCTCACCAGTCTTGGCGCTGTATACGGTGTACCATGTGACATAGTGGATGTAATCAGCCATGTGCAACGTCCTCCGCATCGTGGAGGGCTGTGAGCAGCCCATCTGCCGCCGCGCTATAGACCTCTGATTTTTCCCGGCAGATGACCCGCAGCCAGATGTCTCCCGTGAGCGCGGACTCCGTTGCAAGCCGTGTGGCTGTTTTCAGGTGCTCTTCGGCCTGCTGCCGAATCAACTCTTCCAGCTTCATGCGCCCTTCTCCTCATCCTGCGGATACTCCGGGTTCCGGGCATGGTTGCGGACGATTTTGCTGTAACCGCTGCGCTTATACCGTTTGTTGTCCTCATACATCCCATAAAACGACATCGCCAGCCCGGCAGTGGATGCAACAATAATCCAAGGCGCGACATGTGCAGCCTCGGCGATGTCCCAGCCACCCCAGCAAGCCAGCGCAACGGCCATCAAAGAGCAGGCCCAGCGCCATACCTGCGCCGCGCCGATAATGGCCAGCAGACCTACCGTGCCGGTGGAGACAAACGATTTGAGTCTCATTCTCTTGGTTCCTCCTTTGTATAAACCTTTTCGAGCTTGTAAAAGTCCTTCACCCACGCCATAAAACCGGCGCGGGAGATGTCCGGGCAGGGCTCTTTTGTTCCTACGGAAGGAATCGCCCAGCTGGTAAACAGCCCCGCCTGGATCTGCGCTCCCAAGACCTTTTCAGTCTTTGAGATGTTGTTGTCCCGAAGAATCTGGACGCATTCGCCTATCGTAAGGCTCGGCTTCTGCATGGCGTCCTCCTTTCTATCAATGTCTCAGCACAACATTGGACGAATGAACCAGATAGGTCACACCGTCAATCACAACCTGAAGCTGGTCGCCTTCATAGTCGCACCGGCTTTCGACCTTGCCCGGCTGGCTGCCGGGTGGTTTCGACCATTGCCGGAGGTCATCATCAGGTGGGGTTATTCAGGGCGAGTATTCCACGCTTCAATAGTTCGTTGCCTTCCAAGTTCCCCACGATGTTCATAAAAATCGCGGGTAAATGTGATATTGCATTTCGGACATCTAATCCGAATGCCCTCAGTATTAGATTCAGTGATGGTCGTATGCTCCTGCCCGCAGAAAGGGCACGGTTTCAGCGTTTCCTTTTTCATCGTTCACGCCTCCTTAAACACCTTCACGCCGTCCTGGTTGTGCTGCCGGGCGGCAAGCTCCATCTGCTCCACGCTCTGCCTGCGCTCCACGCTGGGCAGCATTCCCACGGCCTTGAGCTGCTCATAAATGAACCGCTGACCCGCTTCCGTCCATACGGTGGTGTTCTTGGTGTCCCACTCGCCGGTGCTCTTGTGCTGGAACGGCGTGGATTTGCGGTTTTTGGTGTAGCCCTTGCCGCAATACTTGGCGTATAGCACCCACTGGCCGTCGCTGGTCTTGTACTGGATCTTCAGGCCGTGAAGGATTCTGTTGAGTTTCTCGGCGCTCAGGCCGTAATCCTTGGCAAGGGTGGTAGTGGTGCGGCAGTTCTTGCCCACGCACACCGCCCGGGCATACTCTGCATCCGGCTTCAGGTCGTTGTTCTCGGCCAGCAGGCTGCGGTTCACGCTTTGCAGCTCTTTCACTTTGCGGTCTGCAATAAGCACCGCACGGCGCATGACCGCTTCCGGGCTGTTCCACTGCGCCTCCACGGCCAAGAAATACTGCCGGGCCTGCTTGCCACGCTCGTTGCGCTGGATCATGCAGAGCTCTTTGGCCATTGGGATGGTGAGTTGGTGGTCATCGAGTGTTCGGCTGACTTTGCGCCCGCCCTCGTCCTGAACCCGCTCAATTTTGAGCGGGTTGAAATCCTCACCCTCGGTGAAGCCGTACTCCACCATGCGGGGAAACCAGTCCTTATAGGCCGTCTTGACCTGCAAAAACTCGTGCAGCTCCCGGCCACTCACCGTGGGGCGCTCCGGGTTTTCGTAGCTGATGGGTATAAGGTTGTTCATGCTTTGGCCTCCTTTTCTTTGATCAGTTCGCTGACTGCGGCTTCCATCTTCTCGCGGATGCCGCTGGGCTTGCGCTTGCTGTTCAGGATCATCGAGCAATAGCTCTTTGTCCACCCCAGACGTTCTGCAAGCTGATCCAGCGTGACCTCGTTATTGTGCATTCGGCCAATCAGGCGGCCAGTCCACGGTTCAGGCACTCTTCCACCTCCCTGTTATGTGTTAATAAATTGACAACGGCGCACCGATTTGTTATACTGTTCAAGCCTTAGATACTGGCAAGAAAGGAAGTTCGATGCAAATTGAAGGACTTTTTGAACCAGCCTGTTCCAGACACGAGCAAGTGCGCAATGCCTAAGGCTGAAAAATTCAGCGGAACCGACCCGCTAAAGTGAGCGACGTACCAATAGAACTGTAAGTCGCTTTTGCAGCCCCGGCGTTACTTTTGCGGCGCAAATGCCCGAAAAAGATGTGCAGACGAGCAAGTTTGCATTACCGCCTGGGTGCAGGTGCGTTCTGGTGACAAATCGGTAAAAAGTCTGTCTGTGAAGCGACTACAGGCAGATTTTTTCTTATCGCCGTGTCAAAATACTTGTTGCAAATGTTCACAAAACGTGCTATTATGTAGGTGCGAAGTACTTAATAGCTAACAAGCAAATGCCTCTTGTTTTAGGCGTCTCTTGTGTTGCGTTTGTTTACATCCAACAAGAACAGTATAGTGCAAACAAACGCAACAGTCAAGACATTTTGTTGCGTTTGTTCACTTTTGTATGTTTGCACAAAAACGGAGGTGTCATTTTGTTTTACTTGAACTTTGTGCGCCTTTGTAACAAGATTGGGAAATCTCCGTCAGCCGTTGCGGAAGAAATGGGCTTTCAGCGCTCTGTCGTCACCAGATGGAGCAATGGATCAGCACCAAGAAAAGCGACGATTGAAAAAATTGCCACATTTTTTAATGTTCCGTCTGAGGAGCTCACCGGTGAAACTGAGCAAAAAGAAAAGCCCAGCACCCCGGAGGGTGATGGGCTGGATGAACAGGCAAAGTCTTTTGCAGAAAAGCTTATGCAGCTGGATGAACCTACGCGCACGCTATTTAATAGTATGCTGGATGCAGCGATAGCTGAGAAACTGAAGAAAAATGGTTGACCTGAAGCGGGAAGAAGAAGCGCTCAATTTTCTTCTTAATATTTACGAGAAGTGCCCGACAGCGCCGGACACTCCGACTCCCGTCTTTGCAGAAAAGTTCAAAGCGGATGCCCCGGTGCTTGCAGATCTGATGGTTTCGGATGGTCTTGTCGAGATACAGCGCAAAGTCCAGCAGAAAGACAACGGTGCTGTCGTGGTGCCGTGCATGATTCTGACCGCGAAGGGAAGAACTTACTTCCTGAAACAGCAAAGAGAGCAGAGAATCTCGCGAAAGCAGTTCCTTCAAAGTGCTGCGATCGCGGTCATCTCCGCTCTCTTAACCCTTCTTCTCTCTCAAAGGAGCGAGGGGTCTACGGCTTCCAGCTCGTAGTTTTTGGCATTTACCTTTTTGATGTACACTGTCCGGTAGTATTCCAGTTTCTGGCCTTTTGCCTTTGTCGTGTCGATACGGATATACCCTCCCTTTCCGTCCTTCACCCGGAAAAAGGATCTAGGACAAAGCTCGCAGATGTCTGCAAGGGTCACGCCGGTATGGATTGTCTCGACTTGAAACATCTTGTTGCTTTCATGGGCCAGGTTGACGGGGACATCGCTCACCTTTACCGTTTTCTTAAAAAGTGCAAAGTTGTTTGCGTCGAAGAACTCCCAGATCAGAATGGCTGCGATGACTATTTCCGGAATGAGAAGCAGACAGAGCAAAAACTCAACACGCGGCATATTTGGCCTCCTCTAAAAGTTTATCCACGTCGATACCAAGGGAAAGTGCAAGCTTGATTTTCTCAAGTATAACACATTCTGTGGTTTCTTTCATCAATTTTGTGCTATTTTCTTGCACTTTATTTTCCTCCTTTGGCAAAGTTCGTTGATAACTTAGTTTTACGGCGGCTGGTTGGCTGCCTATTTTTGTATATGTGAGGTATAAATCATGAAAAGAAGAATATTTCTTGCATTGGGGCTGGCTGCGGCGTTGTCCATCCCTTTTGCCACGACAGCCTTTGCGGCGGAGACTCAATATAAAAAAGGCTCGTACATTGAGTTCTCAGGAATCCCGGATTTCAACTACTACTATACATACCTTGACACATACAAAGGCAACAAGTGGGATTTTAAGTGCTTTTCTGTGGTTTCTGACGATGGGCAGCGATGGTATGCCGCCGTCAGAAACGGCGTGTATGAATATTGCAGAGAAATTTTCGAGAATCAGGCCATTACGCTTAAAGGCGAAGTCCAGATTCCAGCTGATGATGGAACGCCAATCATCTGGATCACCGAAAGAGTTGCGGAAAAATCTGACGGAGAAAAAGAGTATACTTCGATTCAGGATTGCCTGTGGGAGGTCATCTACAGCCACAATGTTGAACCAAATTTCAAGTTGTTCAGCGATCTTTATACAAACACGACCGTCACGCTGGCCGATGACGAGTCTTACCTCATGATCGACACAAATCCGTCAAACATCTCTGGCGGGTCTCTGTCTCAAGATAGTGCACTCAATGAAATCCAGAAGTTCAACAAATTTTTTGGCCTTCCGGACTGGATTTATCAAGAAATGTTGAAGACTCGCGCCATCGATGGGCGTCAACTAGAAGAGTTTGACAAGGTAACGGTCTCTTGGTCTTATCATCCGGATTACGGCCTTGAAGTTATATATCGCAAGAAACAGTAAACTTTTTCACAACCGCATTATACAACCGTTGATTGTATTTCGTCAAGCACATTTAATCGCGCAAAAATGCGCAAAAAATTTAGCATTTGCGCTGAATCGTTGAAATTTACGCTGACTTTTTGCTAAATACGCGCGTTTTGCGCGAACAACGTGCAAAATATGCACGTTGCTATCCGTGGTTGCAAGGTTGTTGCATTTTTTGCAACAGTTCAGCGGCAAGCTCCCCACCGGGTGCGTCTGCTGCAGCCTTGAGCTGCCGGAGATCCCCGGACTTGCGGATCACAAAAAGTCGAGCCCGAGCCTGTCCCTCGGGCGGCATATCCTCATAGCAGGCCAGCGCGGCGCGGATGTGGGTGCAAAACAGCTTCATCTTGTCCATCTTTAGTCCTCCCAAGGTTCAGGTGTTCGGGCCGTGCCGGTCAAAATGGTGGCAGGCATCCCGTCAATGATGGTCATTTTGTTTTCTTTACCGTTTCTTTGCTCGAAATCCATTTTATTTCACCTCTGTTTTTGTTCAATTTGTCCAACTTGTTTTAGATTTTACCATTTTATGGGAAAACTTGAAGGACTTCCGCTCTGTCGAGTGGCATGGGTTTTTCCCATGTCACTTTTTGTTTTTATGGCATGGAAATTTGTGAGGTTATAATTGATGAGCTACTTTACTGCGGAAAAGCTTGGTGTCGCACTGGCGCGGGCCAGAGTCGCGGCAGGCTTGAGCCAAGTCGACATGGCCCGCCGGATCAACAAGGGAAAGGCTACGATCCAGAGCTGGGAGTGCGGAGCGTCCAGCCCACCAGCTGACAAGATAATGGACTGGTTCGAGGCTTGCGGGACTTCTCCGCTCCCCGCCATGCAAGAAATGCTGCACCCAGAACTTTATAAAGAGCCCGTACAGCGCAAATCAGACGAAGAGCTGGATGAGGCGCTTACAGAATACTTTCGCACAGCGCCGCGAATTGTAAAAGAGATGGTGCTGTTTATCCTTTTGGGCCGACATGGCAGCTATCCACCGGCGGTGTTTGCTGAGGTGTGCGCGAATCTGCATACTCCCTTGCAAAACAAGGTATCCGTCTGCGGCCAAATACTGGACAATTACGGGTTTGCCGTGGCTACAGGAACAGACCCGATCCCGTGGGAAGTCCAGCCTCCGGTGAGTCTGCTGCAGTCGGCATACCAGGCGGGAAAAGAGGCCGCGAAGAGCGGCGAGGCCGACTATACCGCAAAGCGAGGTGAAGAGCTTTGAAATGCATTCGCGCCTGCTGCCGTCGGGAAATACCGGATGATGCATCTTTTTGCCCATACTGCGGCAAGAAGCAGCCCGAAGCCTCCCCGCAGCAAAGAAAAAAGCGCCGCCGCCCAAAGGGCAGCGGCAGTGTATATAAGTTGAGCGGGACGAGGTCAAAACCGTATGTGGCCCTGACAGCCAAGCGAGACGTTCTGGGGACGTTTGCGACTCCGGGCGAAGCGGTACAAGCACTGGACGCTTACAACGCCCAGAACACCCCCGCAGCGCGTCTGAAATGCACTTTTGCGGATGCCTATGCCCAATGGAAAGCGCAGCCCAAATTTGACAAGCTCAGCACTGATATGAAAAAGGGTTATGAGCTGGCCTATGCAAAGGCTGCGCCGCTGTATGACCGACAGCTCCGGGACTTAAAAGCCGCAGACTATCAACAGGTGATTGATCAGATGGTGGAAAAGGGCCTCTCCCGCAGCTCCTGCGAAAAGCAGCGCACACTTTTCAGCCAGATCTGCGAGTGGGCAATGGCTCAGGACATCATAAACAAAAACTATGCCATGCTCTTGCAGCTCCCGGCGGCTACAGGCAAGGCAGAGCGCACCTTGACCGCTCAAGAGATCGAGCAAATCAGCATCCGGCAAGACGACCCGAAGCTTGGGCAGACAGCACAAATCGCAATGGTGCTGCTCTACACCGGTATGCGTATCGATGAGCTGCTTTCCATGCGTTGCGACGATGTGCATCTAAAAGAGCGGTATATGCAGGGCGGCGAAAAGACCGAGGCGGGCAAAAACCGCATTATCCCTATTTTGGACCCCATTTATAAAATCATTGCCTTTTGGATGCTTGACAGCGGCTGTGAGTGGCTGATACCGTCCAAAGCTGGTACAAAGCTGGACAAGCGCAACGTGGCTACAAAGTTTCGGGCCTTGATGCAGGAGTGCCACATAGAGGGGGTGCATCCGCATACGCTGCGCCACACGGCCAGCAGCAAGATGGTGGAGTGCGGCCTGGAAAAGACTGCCGTGCAAGCCATCTTGGGTCACAAAAATTTCTCCACCACAGCAAACAAGTACATCTCCCACAATGACCCGAATTATCTGTTGCAGGAAATGCGAAAGATGAAGTATTGATTTGTTAGATTGTTTGTTAGATTGTCACGTTCATTCAAGAGATTTTAAGGCATTTCAAGCAAAAAGAAAAACGCACGGACGATTCGTTTTAATCGTTCGTGCGTTTATTTTTGGAGCTGGTGACAGGAGTTGAACCTGCAACCCACTGATTACAAATCAGTT